>FZPS01000153.1_pt33 | contig 129850 bp, 130 predicted proteins | sample 1817821 | NCBI WGS metagenome assembly FZPS01 (sample SAMEA104158645, study PRJEB21678) | metagenome | place: Germany | collected 2015-04-21
TGCTGAAGGTTTTTACTCACTTCATGATAATATAATTGGACCAAATAGAAATATGCTTTATATACTAAAAGGGATGCCCGGTGGTGGAAAATCATCCATGATGAAGGAGATAGGGAAGAGAGCCTATGAGAAGGGTTATTCAGTTGAGCTGCATCATTGTCCATCGGATCCTAATTCAATCGATGCAGTGGTGATAGAAGAGCTTAGAATAGGTATCATAGATGGTACACCACCCCACCCAGTTGACCCTGTATATCCGGGGGTAAGTGAGGTTATTATTGACTTAACCCAATATATAGATAGGAACAAGATTAAGGGTTACAAGTCTGAAATCATCAAGGCAAAGGCAGACAATAAAAAGGCCTATAGAAAGGCATACAATTATTTTAAAGCGGCCAAATCTATCTACAGTGAAATTGAGGAAAGCAACAAGGAATATGTTGATTTTAAAGCTATTAATGAATTCTCCCTAGGCTTTCTAGATGAGATATTCTCTAGGGAGGCTAGAGAAGTGAAGAGGGATTTCAAGGTTAGGAATTTATTTTCTTCAGCCTATACCCCCAATGGATACATTGATAATGTCAAGACGATTTTAGTAGATGTAGGCACGAGATATTATTTAAAGGGTGAAATAGGGACGGGGAAATCAACATTCTTAAAGAGGGTTATTGACGCTGCAACCTTAAGAGGCTATCATCTAGAGGTTTATCACAATCCCTTAATCCCATCTAAGCTGGAATCAGTGATAATATTTGAATTAGGCACTATTATTTCCACCAATGCAAAAATCTTAGAATTCCCAAACACAGTTATTGATTTCGCTAAATTTTTGAATAAGCCAGAAGGGTTAACAGAAGAAAATAATGAAGAAATTAGATTGTTTAATGAGTTAGTATTGGGAGGAGTAGAAGGTTTAAAGGGAGCTAAGGAAAATCATCAAATTCTTGAAGATGTGTATAAGAAAACAGTGGATTATACAGGGGTAGATAAAATAAGGGAAAGAATTTGGCAAGAAATTGAAGGCAAAATATAGGCCAGTTAAGGGAATTGGATTTAAGAAATACCCTAGATACACCCTAACTTATTATTAGGGGTATCTAGGGTATTTAAGCTATAATATGGCTTTTATCTCCTTTTCAAACAAATCTACAACCTTATCCATGGTTGATAGGGCCGCTGTACCCTGAACCATTTGGGGGCTTCCCCCGCCCTTGATTATGATCTGATTTGATATCTTATAATATATTTCTTTTAGGTTTATATTCAAATCCTTACTCCTGCAGATTATAAATTGGCCTATTTCATTACTAAATATACCATAAATCTGTATTAGTTTTTCTTGACTTTTATTTAAATTAGCTGCAATTATATGTAACTCTTTTATATCCGCATTATGGAACTTTTTAATAAGATAATCGACATCTCTTTCCTGAACTCTTTCTTTCAATAATAGCTGGCCCTTAATATTTAGCAAGTCTTCCCTTAGTTTTCTATTTTCCTTCTCCAGAATTTCCTTGTTATTATATAGGTTATTTACCTTGTTCAATAGATCTTTATCCTTGGAAGATAATAGTCTGGAAATGGATTTGATATAGGTGTTTTTCCATGAATAGTCTTCAAGAGCCCTGGAACCAGAAACAAAGGTCACCCTAGTATTGCCCTTGTAACTTTCCCAATTAAGGATTTTTATTAGGCCTACTTCTCCAGTATTAGAAACATGGGTCCCACAACAAGCTGCATAATCAATATTATCTACCTCTATAATCCTAATATCATCATCTTCGATAGAAGTATCTCGTCTAAGGGGTAGTCTAGGTAATTGATCCTTAGGGACATAATATGACTTAACCTTGAAATTTGATTGAGTCACCTTGTTTGCTAGATACTCTACTTGGGATGCTTCATCTTCTGTCAGAGAGGGTTTTTTGATATCAATAGTTGAATATTCCTCACCTATATGAATTGCAAGAGTTGTAGCATTATATAATCTATGAAAAGAAGAAGATAGTATATGCTGACCAGTATGTTGCTGCATCAAATCGAACCTTCTATCCCAGTCTATAGATAGAGATACTCTAGTTTCTTTTAAGTCTCCTCTTACAACGTGTATAATATCTTCACCCAGTTTTATAACATCCAGAACTTCCATGTTATTTATAGTGCCATAATCCATAGGTTGTCCACCGACCAAATTTGGGTAAAATATTGTTTTATCTAATTGGATATAGGAGCTATTGTTTTTAACTTCCTTTTTTAAGACCTTGGCATCTATCTCCTTAAGATAGGGATTGTCAAGAAAAACCTTATAAGTCATATAATCACCTAGCCTTTCTTGTATTGGTAATCAGGAAAGTTATTCTATCATTCTTGATATGTGTTATAATTATATAAATACCCAGACTTAAGCTATTTAATTAAGCTATAGGAGCTAGAAATGAGTAAACCATTTACTATCCTAACCATTCCCTTGGCTATAGGGATCTTGATTACATATTACTTAATGATAAATAGCATGTTTATCTTTTTATTGGTCTTCATTGCTATTATGACTTTACTATATAATATAATAAAGGGCGGCTCAAATCAAAGTATAATCCTAATCATATTCCTATTGTTGGGACTCCTTATAGGTAGCAGGGCTAGGACTGGTAAGCTCATGGCCTATATCGATGAGAGATTTGAGTACGTGGGTATTGTTGAAGAAGTCTTAAGACATGATGAGGACTTTAGTAAATATGTAGTAGCCATAACAAGGGTAAACAACCAGCGCCATACAAAGGAAAAGATAGTATTAAATGTAAGTGGCAAGCTAAATTTACAGATAGGAGAAACTATTTATTTTGATGGTGAGTTAAAACTTCCTAAGGAAAATACCAATCCAGGCTTGTATAATTATAGATTGAAGCTTATGACTGAAAGAATTTATACAACTATGAGCATTAGGGACCATTCAATCAGGGTAAGCGAAGTTGACAAGCTACCATTTGGTTATAATATAAAATCTAGGTTTATTAATCTAGTTACAAGTACATTTAGTCGACATTTAAGTGAGGAAAATGCAAACTTAATGAAGGCCATCTTCCTAGGTCAATCATCTTATTTGGGAGATGATGAGCTAGAGTCATATCGTGACATGGGACTAGCTCATATTTTAGCTGTATCAGGACTACATATTGGCATTATATCGGGTTTTATATCTTTAGTACTAGCAAATCTTGGGATTAGGAAGAAAGTAAATGTGATAGCTACTTTGGCGACAATATGGCTGTATGGATATCTAATTGGGTTCCCGCCCTCTATACTTAGGTCTAATATCATGTTTACTATCCTATTTCTATCACAACTTATTCATGAACCCTATGATTCCATTAATTCCCTTAGTTTGGCTATGTTTATTTTGCTGTTGATTAATCCCTACTACTTGTTTAATTTAGGCTTTCAGCTTTCTTTTGCTGCTACATTTTCTATAATTCTCCTTACACCTAGGATTAGGCATTGGTTCTATCCCTATAATAATAAATTGATTCAGTCTTTGTCAGCAATTATTGGGGTACAGATTGGCTTGTTGCCCTTTCAAGTATATTACTTTAATCGAATTAACATCTTAAGCATTCCTGCAAATTTGATGATTATACCTATAATATCATTGGCCCTAGTATTGGGATTTTTGATGATAGTATTTTCGACTATAGCCAGGCTTACTATCCTACTAGGGGGTATTCTTGAGTATATTTTAAATTTTGAGTACCTTATATTCAAATGGCTAGAGGGGGCTTCTATCAACACTTTCAAGATTTTTTCTCCTAGCCTAATATCTGTAATAATATTTTATATAATTATATTTATTATATTTGACATTATTAGTATAAGGAGACTGGATAAACCGCTACTTAAAACCATATGTTTATACTTAATCCTCCTTACACTTGGCAATGCCTATTATTTTGTTAATAGCGAATTCACCGAAATCCATTTTATAGATGTAGGGCAAGGTGACTCAATTCTAATTAGAACTAAGAGGGCTGATTATTTGATGGATACAGGGGGTAGCCTATTTGGAGATTATAATGTCGCTGAAGCTATTACCCTACCATATTTGGAGAAACTAGGTATATATTCCTTGGATGGCTTGTTTATTACTCATTTTGATTCAGATCATTGTCAAGGAGTTCCCCTGTTACTGGATGAATTAGATATTGCCTATATCTTTTCCAGTTATCTGCCCCAAGATGATGAGATATTAGAAAACATCCAATCAAGCAGGGCTAAATCCGTAATACTCAATGAAAATGATAAGTTGAGGCTAGATAGGGATATAGAGCTGGATATAATTTGGCCTAGGGAGGTATCTAGCCTAGATGCCAATAATAGGTCCTTGGTTTCACTTTTAAAGACAGAAAATACTAGACTCTTGTTTACAGGTGATATTGAAAGGGAAGCAGAATACATGATCAAGGATAAAATAGATTCTCCTATAGACATACTTAAGGTTCCCCATCATGGAAGTAATACTTCTTCCACGGAAGATCTCCTCCAAACCACAAGGCCCAAGGATGCCATAATATCAGTGGGGAGAAATAATATCTATAATCATCCAAGTCCTGAGGTCATAGGCAGATATGAGAACTTAGATATAAATATATATAGAACTGATGATATGGGGCTTATAAAGGTAATAATAGATGGGAATGGATATGAGATAATTCCATATTTAGTGGATGGAGAGAGGCAGCAAATGGATTTAAAGAGTTCTATTGAAGATAATGTCATCATTTTACTATCATATATATTTACACTTGTGTTATCATGTAAAATGGTTAAGTCTACTGTAAGAGAGGGAGAGAATACCTATGGATTACAATGAATTTTTCAAAAAAATAAAACAAGATAATATAAGCTCCTCATATTTATTTATTGGAGATGAAGAGTATATGATGAATTTGGCCCTAGATGGGCTAAAGAAAAGGTTTGTGGATGAGTCCTTTGAAACCTTAAATTTTACAAGGTTAGAAGGTAAGGATAATTTATTAGATGATTTAATTAATGCCTGTGAAACTCTTCCCTTCATGTCTAACAGAAAGATTGTATTACTCAAAGATCCTGCTGGATTTTTATTAAACATCAATGATAACCAGGTAGATAGATTTTATAATTATCTAGATAGTTTAGGAGACTACCTAGTCTTAATACTCTTAGATAATACTTCTTCCATTAAGAAAAATAGTAAATTATATAGATATTTTAAGAAAAAAGACCAAGTCGTGGAGTTTACCAAGTTATTAAATAATGATTTAATAAAGATGATAAATTCTATTCTAGATAGAAACGGGAAAAAGATGTCCAATGCCAACATAAATTATTTTATAAATAATTCATCCTATAGAAGTAGAAACTTGGACTTAAACTTGTTTGATATAGAAAATGAGCTATTAAAAATTATTAGTTTTTCCAAAAGTCAGGAAATAAGTAGGGATGATATTGACAAGAGTCTAATCAAATCCATAGATACCAATATTTTTGAACTATTACATGCCATAAATAGGCATGATGCTGAGGCAGCCATTAGCATATTTAATGATATGTATCTTGCAAATGAACCTGTTCAACGAATATTCTATATGATTACTCGACAGATAAGGTTATTATTAGGATATAAGCTATATAAGGTCAAAGAATATTACGATAGCCATATTCAAAAAAAATTGGGTCTTAAGGATTATGAGTTTAAGAAGATCAGATCCCAATCCTTTAATTTTGAAATAGACCAGCTAGAGAGAATTATGGAGTATTTACTAGATATGGATTTAAGATTAAAAACAATTTCAAATCAGGACAAGCTAGAAATGGAAATACTTCTAGTCAAACTCTGCAAAAAATAAAACTTCGGTCATCCGAAGTTTTTTATATTGCCTTGTTCAATTTTTTAGTTAACTTACTGATAGTTCTTGCAGCCCTATTTTCATGGATTATATTCTTTGATGCTGCTTGCTTCATCTTTTTATCGATTAGTTTAATTAGTTTCTTAGCTTCATCAACTTTTCCTGCATCTAAAGCAGTTTCAAAATTTCTAATATATGTCTTTATTTCAGATTTTTTACTTTTATTTGCAAGAGTCTTCTTTTCTGCTATTAAAATTCTTTTCTTAGCTGATTTAATATTAGCCAATAATTTCACCTCCCATGTCTCTTAACAAGAGTTATTCTACCATGACAAAGTCTAAAATGCAAGGATAAATAAGATTATTAATGGATAAATTAAATCATAAGAAAATTTGGAAGGAGTTTTAGACTTGAAACATATCTATACAGATCTAGCTATAGAAAGCAAGGAAATATATCATGAGGAAACCAAGAAAGAGATTGAAGGAGTCTCAGTAGATGTCCTTGAGGGGAAGAACCATACCATAACAACAGTTAAGGTATTAAACGACAGGGGGAGTAGTCTTATTGGTAGGCCACAGGGTAGTTTTATTACTATAGAGGTTCCTAACTTAAATAAAAGTGATGAGGATTTAAAGGATGAGATAAGTATTGAACTTTCAAAAGTGCTACTATCTTTAATTAAGGATTATAAAAGGGATAAGGTATTAGTTATTGGCCTTGGAAACTGGAATATTAGCTCAGATGCCTTGGGCCCAAAGGTTATTGAAAGGGTTCTGGTAACCAGGCATATATTTATTAACTACGATAAAGAATCGGATGAATCCATGGTTAATGTTGCAGCTATGTCACCTGGGGTTTTAGGGATTACTGGTATAGAAACCTATGACATAGTTAAGGGTATTGTAGATAAAATTAAACCAGATTTAGTTATTGCAATAGATGCTCTATCCTCAAGGAGAATGGATAGGGTAAGTACTACTATACAGATAACAGATGTTGGTATTACTCCTGGAAGTGGAGTAGGCAATGACAGACAGGGCCTGAATAAGGAAAGCTTGGGAGTCCCAATCATTTCACTAGGAATTCCAACTGTTGTAAATGCTGCCACCCTGGTAAATGATACCATGGATTTAATTATTGGTTCATTAAAAAATGAGGCTGATGTGGGTAAGGAATTTTATTCCCTACTTGACCAATTATCCACTGAGGATAAATATTCCTTAATAGAAGAAGTTCTTAATCCCTACATGGCTAATGTAATTGTTACCCCAAAAGATATCAATGTTCTTATTGATGATCTGTCAATAATTGTTGCTAACGGAATAAATATAGCCCTACATCCTGGAATTGGTATTAGAGATGTAAACAGATATATAAGATGATTTAATAACATATTAGTGGTTTTAAATGAATATATATCTTTATTGGAAGAAAAATTAAGGAGAGAAATCTATGAGAAGAAGTAATAAGGGCACATATTTAATCCTGGCGCTGATATGTTTAATTATATTGAATTTGGGTTCCATAATTATCCTGCTTTCTAGGAATCTTAAACCCTTGTCCATCTTTAAGAATATGATAATGGAAGTATTTAGTATATCTTTTGATGAAGGTGAAAATGGAGAGAATAGAGAAGTAGATAGAGATTTGGAGCAGCACAATATAGATAGGGCAGAGGATTTTATCATTATAAACCCTATGGAAGATTATGAAAACCTAATAATAGTTAAGGATTCCACAGGAAGGGCTTCAATTGAAAATATACCTCAACCCTTGAACATCGAAAAGGTCAAAATTGACAAAACTAAACCCTACATCTTTATCTACCATACCCATGCGACAGAGTCCTATATCCCCTTTGAAGGTAATACCTATTATACAACTAATAACGAAAGAAATGTTGTAAAGATAGGTGATACCATGTCTAAGGTCCTGCAGGCTAATGGACATATGGTATCTCATTCAACCACTCACCATGATAGACCATCATATAATAAATCCTATTCTAGGTCCTTAAAAACCATACAAGATGCAAAAAAAGAAGAGGACAATCTACAATTCTTTTTTGATGTTCATAGGGATGGCGTTGATAAGAATTCACCCTATTACGATAAATTTGTTGCCAAATCTAAGACCACCATAGATGGTAAAGAGGTGGCTACTTTCTCCTTAGTAGTCGGTCCTGATAGTCCTAACTATGAAAAAATCCTAAATTTTGCAAAGTTTATTAAGATGGTGGCAGATCTAATGTATCCAGACCTTTGCACAGGAATAATAGTAAAACCCTATGGGAAATATAATCTCTATATATCAGATTATGCGGCCCTAATCGAAGTTGGTAGCAATGTGACCACCATTGATGAGGCCAATGAATGTGCCAAGTTAGTAGCAGAAATTCTAGACACAGTCATAAGAAGTATTGAAGAATAAGCTTTCCTTAGAAACTTTCACGTGATATAATAAAAATAAGCAGGAGATCATGAAGGATAGTAGGAGGTTCTCTTAGTGGATAACAATAATGATAAAAAAGGAAAAGAAATCAGGGAATGGATAAAGAGTTTTGCTGTTGCTATAATAATAGCTATTTTTATAAAGACCTTTATATTCAATTCAACCTATGTCTTGGGAAATTCAATGTATCCAACACTTCATGAGAGGGATAGATTATTTGCTTTTAAGTTTCCCTTATATTTTTCAGGGCCAGACAGGGGCGATATTGTAGTCCTAGAAGCACCTGATAATGAGGACAAGGACTATATCAAGAGGGTTATAGGTATAGGTGGGGATTTGGTCCAGATAATAGATGGGCAGGTCTACTTAAATGGTCAATTATTAGAAGAAGACTATATAGAAGAAGGTTCATATACAGAGATTTACTCAGAAGATACCTGGTTAGTTCCTGAAGGAGAGGTTTTCCTTTTAGGTGATAATAGACGGGAAGGTGCCAGTAAGGATAGTAGGTATTTTGGATGTGTGCCTCTTGAATCAATCAAGGGAATAACAGGGTTTAGATATTTTCCTCTTGACAAGAGATTTGGGAAAATTTAGGCATAATTAATCCATAATTGGACACCCTATTAAGGGTGATACAAGTGGAAACAAGGATGGAAAGATATAAGAGAATTAGGAAGGAAAGATTTATACGAAGAAGCAAGGCCTTTGTTATACTCATTCTGATTATTGGAATGACCTATGGTCTGATTGAGGTCAATAAATCAATCAAGGACTTGAATCTAATCAATAATGATAATCTAATAGGCATAGATATGAAGAATAGGACAGTGGATTTCTTAGGTAAATCCTACCAAGTAGATTTCAATATAATTAAAGATTTAATTAAGCCCTAGACCAGATTTCTGGTCTTTTGTTTTACATAATTAGAAAGTTTTGCTATAATTAGCTAGGGTAGATGAATCTTTACAAGGAGGCAAAAGATAAATAGATGCACAATATAAAACAGGAAAATATAAGAAATTTTTCTATAATTGCCCATATAGATCATGGCAAATCTACATTGGCTGATAGATTGATAGAACAAACTGGGATGCTTACCACAAGAGAGATGCAATCTCAAGTCTTGGACAACATGGATTTGGAGAGAGAAAGGGGCATAACCATTAAATTAAAGGCTGTTCAATTGATTTATAAGGCCAAAGATGGTGAAGACTACATATTGAATTTAATAGATACGCCTGGACATGTTGATTTTAATTATGAGGTTTCTAGGTCTCTAGCTGCATGTGAGGGGGCCATATTGATTATAGATGCTTCCCAAGGGATAGAGGCCCAAACCCTAGCTAACGTATATCTAGCCTTGGATCAGGATCTAGAGATATTACCTGTTATTAATAAAATAGACCTACCAAGTGCAAGGCCGGATGAAGTAAAGAGGGAAGTTGAAGATATCATAGGAATTGACTGTGAGGATGCTCCTTTGATATCGGCCAAGGAAGGCATCAACATTGAGGGAGTCCTTGAAGCCATCGTCAATAAGGTACCAGCACCCCAAGGTGATCCCCAGGCACCCTTAAAGGCCCTTATTTTTGATTCAGTTTACGACAGCTACAAGGGGGTAATATGTTATATTAGGGTTTTTGAAGGTACCATTAAACCAGGAATGCAAATAAAAATGATGGCAACTGGTAAAGAGTTTGAAGTTACAGAAGTTGGAATAAATACCTCTAAACATGTAGTGGTGGATAAGCTAGAGGCTGGAGATGTAGGCTTTATAACAGCAAGCATAAAGAATGTAAAAGAGGCAACTGTTGGTGATACCATTACTGATGCTGAAAATCCAACTCCAGAGCCCTTACCTGGTTATAAGAAGGTAGTCCCCATGGTATACTGTGGTATTTATCCAGCAGAGGGGGAAGACTTCAATACTGTTAGAGATGCTCTAGAAAAGTTACAAGTAAATGATGCAGCCCTGGTATTTGAACCAGAAACATCAGCTGCCCTGGGCTTTGGCTTTAGGTGTGGATTTTTAGGTTTGCTGCATATGGAGATTATTCAGGAGAGACTAGATAGGGAGTTTGATTTAAATGTAATCACAACAGCCCCTAGTGTTATATATAAGGTAACAACAACAGATGGAAAAGTCTTGGATATCCAGAATCCATCCAATCTACCTCCTCCATCTGAGATAGAATACATGGAGGAGCCCATAGTGACTGCTTCCATAATGACACCAACTGATTATGTAGGAGCAATTATGGAGCTATGTCAGAATAAAAGAGGGACATTTTTGAATATGGAATATCTAGAAGAAACAAGGGTTGTTATGCACTACGAGTTACCATTAAATGAGGTTATATATGATTTCTTTGATGCCTTGAAATCCAAGACCCGCGGTTATGCATCTCTAGATTATGAGTTAAAGGGATATCAAGAATCCAATCTAGTAAAACTAGACATTTTAATAAATGGAGAAGCTGTAGATGCATTTTCCTTAATAGTCCATGAAGATAAGGCCTATGACAGAGGTAGAAGTATTGCTGAAAGGCTTAGAGAAGTTATACCTAGACACCAGTTTGCTGTACCTATTCAGGCTGCCATTGGTTCCAAAATAATAGCCAGGGAGACAATAAGGGCCTTGAGAAAGGACGTATTAGCAAAGTGTTACGGTGGAGACATATCTAGGAAGAGAAAACTATTGGAGAAACAAAAAGAAGGAAAGAAGAGGATGCGTCAAATAGGTTCAGTTGAAGTTCCCCAGGAAGCCTTCTTAACTGTTTTAAAATATGATGAAAAATAGGACTAGGTGAGACAGTAGAATTATCCTACTGTCTCACATTAATATGGGAAGATAAGTAGCATACGGGGAGGAAAGATGGAAGATTTAAGCATATATATACATATTCCGTTTTGCAATAGTAAATGCTATTATTGTGATTTTATATCCTTTACAGGACAAGAAAACAAGGTAGAAGCCTATATTAGTAGTCTAATAACCGAGCTTTCCTTGTATAAGAAAGACTTAAAGGACTATAAGATAAAAACTATATTTATAGGAGGAGGGACTCCTTCTGCCATCGACCCTATATATATCTATAGGGTTTTAGATTACCTATATTCAAATTTTAACACCCATGAGGATATGGAAGTTAGCATTGAATTAAATCCTGGAACCTTAAGTCTAGAAAAACTAAATATCTATAAACAGGCGGGTATTAACAGGGTAAGCATTGGGCTTCAGACCTTTAACAATAATATTTTAGGGAGTTTAGGAAGAAGACATCATGCTGAAGAATTTTTTAGCTCCCTTGATATGGTTAAGGAAGTTGGCTTTAATAATATAAATGTAGATTTGATCTTTGGACTACCAGACCAGAACCTAACTGATGGAATGATAGATATTACAACCTTGGTCCAATTGGGTGTCCATCACATCTCCTATTATAGTCTTATTATAGAACCTAATACACCCATGTATAAATGGCATCAAGAGGGTAAATTACATCTAATGGATGAGGATTCGGAGAGAAAGCTCTATCATCAGGTGAAGGAGTTCTTGAAATATGAAGGATATGTCCACTATGAGATATCCAACTTCTCCTTAGACGGCTACCAATGTAAACATAATATGGTTTATTGGAATATAAAGCCCTATTTAGGAGTGGGACTAAGTAGTCATTCTTATTTAATGGGTAAAAGGTTCTGGAATACCAGTAAGCTAAATGACTATTTAGATAGCTTAAGTGAGGGAAACTTGCCTGTTGAAGATGAAGAACTAATAAGTAAGGAGATTGAAATTGCTGAATACTGTATCTTCGGTTTAAGATTGATCCAAGGAATAAATAAGAGAGAATTCTTTAATAGGTTTGGTGTTGATCTAAGGGATATATATGGACATACAATTGAGAAACATAAGAAGGCAGGGCTTTTAATAGAAGACGACAGGTATCTAAGATTAACAGATAGGGGATTAGACCTAGCTAATTTGGTAGAAGTGGATTTTTTGCCTTGATATAATAGAATAAGTATTGACAAATGGTTGGCTAAATGTTATTTTATTATTGTAGGAATTAGCACTCGGACGGCAAGAGTGCTAACAACATCCAGGGGAAATTCGAGGTGAGAATTATGTTGGATGAAAGGAAACAGAAGGTATTATATGCGATTATTAAGAGCTATATAGAGAGCGCAGAGCCCATCGGTTCTAGAACTCTTACAAAAAAATATCAATTAGGAGTGAGTTCTGCCACCATAAGAAATGAAATGTCCGATTTAGAAGATTTGGGATACTTAATGAAGACCCATTCATCTTCTGGAAGGATACCTTCTGATAAGGCATATAGATTGTATGTTGACGAATTATTAAAAATCGAAACACCCCTAGTTGATCAGAAAGAGAATGAAGAAATTAAGGAAGTATTATCAAATGAATCCTGGGACATGGATGAGATAATACAAAATTCTGCAAAGATCTTATCAGCTTTAACAAAATATACTTCAATAGCTGCTACTCCAAAATTGAAGAATAGTAGGATTAAAAATATCCAATTGATAGAAATATATTCAATGGGAGTGTTGGTGGTTTTAGTATGTAATAATGGGATTATTAAAAACTCCATTTATAGGTGTGATCTTGATATCACACAGGATGAGTTAAATATTATATCAAACTATTTCAACAAGGTCTTTAAAGATAGGACTATGGATGAAATATTGAATATATTAAGCCTAGAGCAATTTAAGGAGATCTATAAATATAGGGATTTCTTAAAAGGTTTGGTGGATGTCATTCAAAACTCCATTGAGGAGTTGGTTGAAATAGAGCTATATTCTGAAGGCTTAATGAATATATTGAACTTTCCTGAATTTAAGGATGTTGAAAAAGCCAAATCATTTATTTCCTTTATTGAGGATAAGGACTTGTTGTTGAATATCATTCAAAATACGTCCATGTCCAAGGGTATAGATATTATCATAGGTCAGGAAAATGTCTATTCACCTTTAAAGGATATAAGTATTATTACAGCTACCTATACTTTAAGTGGAAGGACCATAGGTAAGGTGGGTTTAATCGGACCTACTAGGATGGATTATTTGAACCTGATAAGGACACTACAAATATTTTCATCCCATGTTAGTAACATTTTAGACTTAGGTGATAAGTAGGGATAGGCTTGTTATCCTGACCAGAAAACAATAATTGAGGTGAGAGGATGGTTTTTGATAAGGGAAGAGACAGGGAAGAAGAGCAACTTGAGGAGAATGAAGTTGTAGATGAGCATGAAGATATTGATAAAGAGGAAGATACTAGGGAAGATGTAGAAGTTATGGATGAAGATGTAGAAAACTCAAGGGATGGTAAAGGGGCAGGAGATTCAGACCTTAATGAAGAATTGTCAGCAAGAGAATCTGAGATTGAAGAATTGACCTCTAGGTTACTTAGGCTACAGGCCGACTATAGTAATTACAAGAGGCGTACAGAAATTGAGAAGAAGGGCTCTATTGATTTTGGTATCGAAACCTTGGCCATTGAACTTTTACCAGTGATAGATAATTTTGAGAGGGCCTTAGATGCTGAAGAGGATAAGGAGTCCAGTTTCTATCAAGGTATTACTATGATTTATCAACAATTAATTGATACATTGAAAAAATTAGGTATTGAGGAGATTGATGCCCTCAATAATCCTTTTGATCCTAATTCACATAATGCAGTCATGGTTGAAGAATCTGAAGAACATGAGGAAGGAATTGTGATAGGTATTCTACAAAAGGGATACCAGTTTAAAGATAAAGTAATAAGACCAGCTATGGTTAAGGTCTCAAAATGATATATTAGGAGGAATCTAAATGGGAAAAATAATAGGAATTGACTTAGGAACTACAAACTCAGCAGTTGCTGTTATGGAAGGTGGAGAACCTGTAATAATACCTAATGCTGAAGGAAATAGAACTACTCCATCGGTAGTAGCTTTTACTAAAGACGGTGAAAGATTAGTTGGAGAAACTGCAAAAAGACAGGCAATTACCAACCCGGATAGAACTATCGAATCTATAAAGAGAAGAATGGGTAGTGACTATACCAAGGAGATAGATGGTAAAAAATATACACCACAGGAAATTTCAGCAATGGTACTACAAAAAATCAAGCTAGATGCTGAGAGCTATTTAGGAGAAAAAGTTACTGAGGCTATTATCACTGTACCAGCATATTTTACAGACGCTCAAAGACAGGCTACAAAGGATGCTGGAAGAATAGCTGGTTTAGAAGTTAAGAGAATAATAAATGAGCCTACTGCAGCAGCATTAGCATATGGTATTGATAAGGGAGATGGACACCAAAGAATCATGGTTTTTGACCTCGGTGGCGGAACCTTTGACGTTTCTATATTGGACCTTGCTGATGGAGTATTTGAAGTATTGGCAACCAGGGGTAATAATCTACTAGGTGGAGACGATTTTGATAACAAATTAATTGAATATATAAATGCAGAATTTAAGAAAGAAAATGGTGTTGACTTAACAAATGATAAGATGAGCCTACAAAGATTAAAGGAAGCAGCAGAAAAGGCTAAAAAAGAACTATCAACAACCATGTCTACTAACATAAACTTGCCCTTTATAACAGCAACACAAGCAGGACCACTACATTTAAATATGGATATTACTAGGGCAAAATTTGAAGAATTAACTTCAGATTTGGTGGATAAGACCATAGAGCCTGTAAAGTTAGCCCTTAAGGATGCAGGTTTAAATGCAAATGAAATAGATAAGGTGATCTTAGTTGGTGGATCAACTAGGATTCCTGCAGTACAAGAGGCTGTTAAGAGATTAATCGGTAAGGAGCCTCAAAAAGATATCAACCCAGATGAATGTGTAGCCTTAGGTGCAGCTATTCAAGGCGGTATCCTAGCTGGTGATTATGGTAGTGATCTATTGCTATTAGACGTTACTCCATTGTCCTTAGGTATTGAAACCCTAGGCGGTGTAACAACTAGGCTAATTGAAAGGAATACAACTATACCAACCAAAAAATCACAGATATTTACTACTGCAGCCGATAACCAGACTTCAGTTGATATCCATGTACTTCAAGGGGAAAGGCAAATGGCTGCTGACAATATTACCTTAGGAAGATTCTCATTAGAGGGAATAGCACCAGCCCCAAGAGGAGTCCCACAAATCGAGGTTACATTTGACATAGATGCCAATGGTATCGTAAATGTTACTGCTAAGGATAAGGGAACAGGTAAGGAACAAAGGATAACCATAACTTCTTCTACCAAGCTGTCTGATGAAGAAATAGAAGAAAAAATCAAGGAAGCAGAAAGATTTGCAGAAGAAGATAAGAAGAAGAAGGAAGCCATTGAGATTAGAAACCAAGGAGATTCACTGGTATATCAAACTGAAAAAACCCTAAAGGATTTAGAAGGTAAGATATCTGATACAGAAAAATCAGCTGTAGAAGCAAAACTAGAAGAACTTAAAAAAGCCCTAGAAGGCGATAATATTGAAGAAATTAAGAATAAGACTGAAGCCTTAACAGAGGAGTTCCATAAGATTTCTCAAAAATTATATGCTGATGCTGGCCAAAGTGCAGAAGGTACAAGTCCAGAGGATGATATTGTAGATGGCGACTATGAAGTTGTAGATGAAGATGATGTTGAAGATTAATCATAATTAGATTACAATAGGTATTAATGACATTGGGTGGACTTTGTCCACCCGTTAATTTTGATTTAGAAGGTTGGTGATTTTATTGAGGGACTACTATGAAATCCTAGACGTGACTAGAGATGCATCCCAAGATGAAATTAAAAGGGCCTACCGTAGGTTGGCTAAGAAATATCATCCAGACTTAAATCCAGATGATCCAGATGCGGAGCAGAAATTTAAGGAAGCTACTGCAGCCTATGAGATTTTAAGCAATCCGGAAATGAGGTCCAGATATGATAAATTTGGGCATGCTGGCGTTGATCCTCAGGCAGGAAACAATGGTTTCGGTGGGTTTAACGATATATTTGATGATATTTTTGACATATTTGGTGGTGGCTTTGGATCTTATTCCCAAAGGACAAGGAAAACCGGTCCTATGAAGGGGTCGGATTTAAGATATAATCTCAATATTGATTTTAGAGAAGCTGTTTTTGGAGTAGAAAAAGAAATCCAATTTAGAAGGTCAGAAACTTGCTCTCATTGTCATGGTTCAGGAGCCGAGCCTGGCAGCCATGTACACACCTGTCCAACCTGTAATGGAACAGGTCAGGTTAGATATGCACAACAGAGTCCCTTGGGTCAATTCATTAGGGTAGGAACCTGTAATGAATGTAATGGAAGTGGAGAAATTATAGAAGAAAAGTGTAGTGTTTGTAGTGGAAGTGGGCAAGAGATTAAGAACAAGAGGTTAAAGATAAAGGTTCCACCAGGAGTTGATAATGATTCGGTTATTTCCCTAAGAGGAGAAGGTGAAGGAGGCCTAAGAGGTGGACCACCTGGAGACTTATATGTGTATATCAGTGTAAATGAAGACCCTGTATTTAAAAGACAAGGAAATAATATCTATATAGATGTGCCTATTAGTTTTGTTGAGGCAGCATTAGGAGCAGAGATTGAAATACCAACCTTAGATGGGATAGAGAAATTTAGTTTAAAACCAGGAACCCAAACAGGAACACAATTCAAGTTAAAGGGTAAAGGGGTTCCCAATCTTAGGGGCATGGGTAAGGGTGATTTGTACTTTACAGTGGAGATAAAGGTACCAACGAATTTGACAGAAAAGCAAAAAAAACTCTTACAAGATTTTGCAGCTGAATCAGGGGAAGACTATGAGGAAAAAAGAGAAGAAAAGAAGGGGTTTTTCAATAGGGTAAAGGATGCCTTCAATTAACAATCACTATAGGGTGATTGTTTCTTTTTACTAGTAATTATTTCGAGATTAGGATATAATTTATTAGAGATTCTACAAGAAGGAAGTGTTCCTATTTGAAATGGGTTGAAGTTGTTGTTAAGACATGTCATGAAAAGGAGGATAAGGTAGCGGATATCCTATATCAAGCAGGTGCCTTAGGGCTGGCAATAGAGGACCCTCGGGATTTCCTAGAATTATCAAGCAATAAGAAAGCTTGGGACTATGTAGATTCTAACCTGATGAGCTTAGATGAGGATGTACTAATTCTTAAGGCATATTTTTCTGAAGCTGAAGATACTGAAAAAATAGTTGATTTTATACGAAAAAGAGTGATTGAGGAGCCCTTAGAGTCTGAAGGAGAAGCTTATGGAGAAGTAACACTTAACTTAGTAGATGACCAGGATTTTGCTGAGGCATGGAAGCAATATTATAAGCCCTTAAGGATTGGTGATAGAATAATTATTAAACCCTCCTGGGAGACTTATGATGAAGAACCAGGTGATTTGGTAATAGAACTTGACCCAGGAATGGCTTTTGGTACAGGAACTCATGAGACTACTAGTATGTGTATAGAGGCCTTAGAAGGCCTTGTAAAGGAAAATGACCACATATATGATATTGGGTGTGGTAGTGGCATTTTAGGTATCACAGCAGCCAAGCTAGGGGCTGAGAGGGTCATAGGAATAGATATAGATCCGGTTTGTATAGAAGTTTCAAAAGAAAACATAGAGATGAATGGTGTAGAGGACATTGTTCAAGTTTACCTAGGGGATTTGTTTGATGTAGTTGATGGTAAGGCAGACATTATTGTATCAAATATTATTGCAGAAGTTATAATTGACATGATAGATGATCTAAACAACTACTTAGAGGAAGATGGATTTTTCATAGCATCTGGTATAATCCTAAGTAAGGTAGGATTGGTTGAAGAAAAGTTAAAAGCTAAAGGAATGAAAGTCCTAGAGACAAAAAGGCTAGGAGAGTGGGCATGTATAGTTGCCCAGAAATAGGTGATATAGGTGCATAAATTTTTTGTTGAAAAGAGTCAAATTGAAAGTAATTCCATATATATCTCGGGAAATGATTTAAAGCATATTCAAAAGGTGCTAAGATTAAGGCCTGGAGATAAAATTGAGGTGTCATGTGATGGCTCAAACTATTTATGTGAAATATCTAAATTGGATAAGGACAAAATTGAGACAACCATCATTTCCAAGGGGATAGCTAGTAGAGAAGCTCCCATAGAGATTAGCCTTTATCAAGGATTAGCAAAGGGCAGTAAGATGGATTTTATAATACAAAAATGCGTTGAAATCGGGGTTAAAGATTTTTATGCCATAGAGACTGAAAGAACAATAGTTAAAATCAAGGATGAAAAGAAAGAAATTAATAGGATAGAAAGATGGCAATCAATAGCTGAAGAAGCTGCAAAACAATCCAAGAGGGACTTTATTCCTCATATTAAAGGAATATTGAAATTTGATGAAATGGTAAATGTTTTGAGCAAGGAAGAAGCTACTATTGTTCCATATGAAAATGAGGAAAATTTAAGTATAAGAGATGGTTTAGGCAAGGTTAATAGCAAAAAAATTAATCTTATTATAGGGCCAGAAGGCGGTTTTGAAGATTATGAGATTGAGAAATTAAGGGACTTAGGAGCACAGATTGTAACTTTAGGTCCAAGGACTTTGAGGACGGAAACCGCAGCCCTAGTTTCTTCTGCCATAATCTTATATGAGCTTGGAAATGTAGGAGTGATTTAATGAATAAGGTGGCTTTCCATACCTTAGGCTGTAAGGTAAATCAATATGAAACTGAGGCTATGGAAAAGATGTTTGAAGATAAGGGATATGAAATAGTGGGTGAAGATGATTTAGCCCATATTTATGTTATAAATACCTGTACTGTAACCAATCTTTCAGCTAGTAAGTCTAGACAATTTATTCGAAAGGTTAAAAAAATTAATAAAGATTCTATCGTTGCAGTAGTTGGCTGTTACTCCCAGGTATCACCAGATGAGGTTGAGAGTATTGAAGGTGTGGATGTCATAATTGGGACCAGCGATAGAAAAAGAATAGTTGAATTATGTGAAAAGGCAAAAAAAGATAGACAACAGATTAATATAGTAAGAAATATAGCAAGTTTAAATGAGTTCGAAGAGGTAGATGTAGATGATATAAGGTCTATGACAAGGGCCTATATCAAGATTCAGGACGGCTGTAACCAATACTGCTCCTATTGCATTATTCCTTATGCTAGGGGTCCGGTTAGGAGTAGGAAAATTCAAGATATTATTGAGGAAAGCAAGAAACTGGCATCATCCGGATTTAAGGAGATTATCCTAACAGGGATCCATGTAGCCTCTTATGGCAAGGACTTAGGAGAGATAGGCTTAATAGATGTCATCAAAAAGATATCCGAGGTTGATGGGATAGAAAGGATTAGGTTAAGCTCTATAGAACCTAATCTAATTACAAAGGATTTTATGGAGGCCTTGTTGACATCCAAAAAGGTCTGCCATCACTTCCACCTATCCTTGCAAAGTGGTTCTAATTCAGTCCTTAAGAGGATGAATAGGAAGTATAGCAAGGAGGAATATAGGGAAAAGGTAGATTTAATCAGAAGTTATATGCCTGATGCAGGGATTACGACAGATATAATAGTTGGCTTCCCAGGAGAAAGCGATGAGGAATTTATAGAAACCCTTGAATTTGTAAAGAATATTAGGTTTTCTAGAATTCATGTATTCAAGTACTCTCCTAGAAAGGGGACTCCTGCAGCTAAATACAAAGACCAAGTACATGGGACTATAAAAAGTCAAAGGAGCGAAAGCCTGATTAAGTTAGCTGAGCAAATGATGAGAGAATTTAATTATCGTTTCCTTGGAAAGAAGATGGAAGTCTTATTTGAAAAAATTGATGGTGACTACTATGAAGGATATACCAGTAATTATATCAGAGTTAAGGTTGATTCTGATAAAGACCTGGTGGGCCAAGTAGTTAAGGTAGATATACATGCAAATGAGGGAGACTATTTAATAGCTAAGGTTGGGAGGTGAAATGATGGCTGATTGTCTATTTTGCAAGATAGCGAATGGAGATATTCCAACAGAATTTGTATATGAGGATGATGAGATAGTTGCCTTTAAAGACATCAATCCTCAGGCCCCGGTTCATATATTGTTAATACCTAGAGAGCATATTGAATCTGCAGATGATATCTCTAAGGAAAATTCCTATCTCATTGGCAGGATCTTTGAAGTCGCAAATAAGGTTGCCAAGGAACACAATTTGGAACAGGGATATAGAATAGTAAACAACTGTAAGGAGCATGGGGGGCAGACTGTAAATCATATACATTTTCACCTATTGGCTGGACGACATATGCTATGGCCACCGGGCTAAAAGCTAAAAGATAAGCCTTATATGTACTCAGAAATCATATTTCGGGTGTACCTAAGGTGTTACCAATATATTGTCTGCGACGCAAATTTTGGTTGCACTTGATTATTTAATCATGTATAATTGTTTAGTGTATGATTCTTAACCAAGTTGATATGAATATTTCTAATAGTTGTGAGGGGAGGGAGAGTTATGTCAGAAATTAAAATAAAAGAAAATGAATCTCTAGATAATGCACTAAAGAGATTTAAGAGACAATGTGCCCGTTCTGGAATTATTAGAGAGGCTAGGAAAAGAGAGCATTATGAAAAACCTAGCGTTAAAAGGAAGAAGAAATCTGAAGCAGCTAGAAGAAAGAAGCATTCTAGATATTAATAAGAAAAGGATTTACCCTACAACTATTAAACTATTTTAATAAATTAGAAAGATACTATTAGAAATATATACACTTGTGTTAAACCTTTAAGATCTCCCTTGACAAATTATAGGATAGATGAATAATAACTAAATAGAATTTCCGGTGACCTGAGTTGTACTCAGGTCATCATTTTATAGAATTTTATTGTTAGATTTTTAATTAATGGGTAAAGATAAAATGATAAGTATTTAAAACACAACTAATCCTATACTATATTGTAGGGGGGTGAGTACTTGAAAAGATTTAGATTATTTGCTGTTTTAATATTAATTATGCTAATTCTTATTCCAAGCCAGAGTCATGGGGAATCCAATGATAAGGTCCATGTTATACCTATACATGGCGAAATCAATAGGGCTACCAAGAGTTTTGTAAGAGATGCTTTAGATGATTTAAATGGTAAGGACGTAGATGCAATAATTTTTGATATTGATACCTATGGGGGACTTATCAACGAGGCCAGTGATATTAAAGATTTAATAATATCAACTAATATTCCCACAATATCATATGTAAATAATAAGGCTGGATCTGCTGGGGTCTTGATTACAATTGCCAGTGAAAAAGTCGTCATGGCTCCTAATGCAATGATTGGCTCTGCCGAGCCAGACCCTAATACTGAAAAAATATTATCCGTCTGGAGGTCTTGGCTCAGGGATACTGCCAATTTCAGGGGTAGGGATTCCACCATCATAGAAGCGATGGCAGATAGAGATATAGTAGTCCAGGGGATAAATGAAGGTGGCAAGTTAGTAAACTTAACTTCGGATGAAGCTATGAGGTATGGGATAGCAGATTATATATCCAAGGATTATCATGATATTGCTGAATACTTTGGCTATGTTGATGCAGAGATAATCGAGAAGAATGAGAACCTGCAGATCAAGTTGGCTAAGTATATATCCAATCCCTACATTAGTAGTTTTATTTTGACCATTGCTTTTGTAGGGCTAGTGATAGAGATATTTACACCCGGGTTTGGACTTGGTGGCACCATAAGTATTATTGGTTTTGGCCTATATTTTGGTGGCAATATCTTAGCTGGAAACTCCAATTGGACATCGTTAGCCATGTTTATTGTAGGATTAACTTTACTGATAATTGAAATGATAGTGCCTGGCTTTGGCCTACCTGGTATAAGTGGTATTATTTTTGTAATAATAGGTGTTGTATTGGCTATGGATTCTGTAGTTAATGCAATATTATCCATAAGTATTGCAATAATAATTACTACAATTATTACTATTGTTTTAGTAAAGCGTGGATTTGAGAGTAAGCTCTTTAAATCAGTTGTGCTAACAAGTGAGCATCGGACAGAAAAGGGATATGTAAGCTCAAGGGCTAGCGAAGAGCTCCTATCTAAAAGGGGAATAACTGTTTCCGAACTAAGACCCAGTGGTTTTGTGGAAATAGACGGTAAACGAGTCGATGTATTATCTGATGAAGGATTTATGTCTATTGGAACAGAAGTAGAAGTGGTTAGAATTGAAGGATCAAAAATATTTGTTAGGAGGATTTAACTATGTTCGATAACCCAAATATATTTTTTACTTTTGGTATTGCCTTGATAATAATTATTTTAGTAATGCTATTTTTCTCCTTTGTACCAGTGGGACTGTGGATTACAGCCTTTTTCTCTGGAATAAAGATAAAGATATCAACCTTGATAGGTATGAGGCTTAGGAGAGTAGCACCTTCTAGGATTGTAAATCCTTTGATCAAGGCTACAAAGGCAGGTCTAGATATAGATATTAATGAACTTGAGGCCCATTACTTAGCTGGTGGTAACGTAAACATAGTTGTAGATGCTTTAATTGCTGCTCAAAGGGCAAACATACCACTTGTTTTTGAGAGGGCAGCAGCCATTGACTTAGCTGGTAGAAATGTGTTAGAGGCAGTTCAAGTGTCTGTTAATCCAAAGGTTATAGAGACACCAAATATTTCTGCTGTAGCAAAGAATGGGATAGAAGTAATTGTAAAGGCTAGGGTAACGGTTAGGGCTAATATCGAAAGATTAGTTGGTGGAGCTGGAGAGGAGACCATCATTGCCCGTGTTGGTGAAGGAATTGTTACTACTGTAGGTAGTTCTTCATCCCATGATGAAGTATTAGAAAACCCTGATAGTATTTCTAGGACAGTATTGGAGAAGGGGTTGGACTCAGGTACAGCCTTTGAAATCTTGTCTATAGATATAGCTGATATAGATATTGGTAGGAATATAGGGGCTAAGCTTCAAACTGACCAGGCGGAAGCTGATAAGAAGATTGCTGAAGCCAAGGCTGAGGAAAGAAGGGCCATGGCAGTTGCTAGGGAGCAAGAGATGAGGGCAGAGACCCAAGCCATGAGGGCTAGAGTTGTAGAATCAGAGGCTGAAGTTCCATTGGCTATGGCTCAGGCTTTAAAGGAAGGTAAGTTAGGAGTTATGGACTATTACAATATGAGGAATGTACTTGCTGACACAGATATGAGGTCTTCAATTTCTAAAATCGTAGAAGATGATAAAGATAAAAACTAGGATGTGATCAGATGGATTCTATATTATTTTTAGTAGTAGTTATGGCTTTAAACCTGATCTTTAAGAGTGCCAATGACAAAAAGAAAATGGAAGCTGCTAGAAGGAAGAGGATTGAAGAGCTCAAGAAAAATCCTCAGGATAATAGTCCTGAAAGTCGAATGAAAAGATGGGACCAAGAATCTGAGAAAGTCCAAAAAAGAGTTCAAGAGTTTACCATAGATGCTACTAAAGAAACTAAACCAAAAGAATATAAGACTGTCAGAACCTGGGAAATTAGCCCAAGTAAACCAGTAGAAACAATATCAAAGATAGAAAGAGTGGAAGTAGCTAAAGAAAAACCTATTGGTATAGAACTCGATATTCATAAGAACAAGGATAAAATTAGTAGGGATAGCTTAGTGAATGCTATTATCTGGTCTGAAATCCTAGGAAAACCAAAGAGTGTTCAAAATATCAGGAGAGGCATGTAAAGCCTCTCCTTTTTTATGACCCAAACAGTGAATGAGCATAGCTAACAAACTGATGAACTGGGTGCTCTCCGACTATACCTTATGGTCTGAGACCATCTTTCACAGATACAGATGATCACAATCAAGTAGAAAAGTCTAGCAGTAAATGTTAATGTGAGCCTAGCTTAGTAATAGTCTGAAATTCTCATGCATATTATTAGTAGGAGGGGTATGTATGAAGAAGGATTTTGATGATATTAAAATGTCTATAACGGATGCCTTAGAACTACCTTTAGATGTTGCGCTAGATTTACCCAAGATAATTGTTGTTGGAGATGTAAAAGTCAATATAACTAATCACAGGGGGATTATCGAATATACCAATGATTTGATAAGAATAAATAGCAAAATTGGAATGATAAAAATAATTGGAGATTCCTTGGAAATAAAAAATGTGTTAATGGAAGAGATTACTATTAATGGTTCCATTAAAAAGATTGAAATAATTAGCTAGAGGTGCCAGTATGCTAGCCATAAAGATATGGAATTATATAAGGGGTTATGTTATTATTAGGATTAGAGGATTGACACTGGAAAGATTGTTAAACCTAGCATTATCAAAGGATATTTACTTGTGGAACGTCAACAGGTTAAGTAATACAAGAATTGAAGCAACTGTTTCCTTATCAGGACTTGAGGCCTTGGAAGCAATTGTTAATAAATCTGGATGTGAGATTGAGATTATAGGGAAGACTGGTCTTCCATTCATATTGAATAGGCTTAAGTATAAAAAAATGTTTGCCCTTGGCGTAGCTGTATTTATAAGCCTTATCTTATTCTTATCCAGTCTACTTTGGAAGATAGAGATAATTGGGATAGAGCAAATACCCAAAGATAAGCTTGTCAACTTATTAAAAGATAATGATATTAGGGTAGGTATATTTAAACATAGAATAGATAAGAAAAAGGTAGAGAAAATAATTCTAAGTGAATATGATTTTTTGTCTTTTTTGGATGTACAAATAAGTGGAATAAAACTAATAGTTGATATAAAGGAATTAGATATAGAGCCAGACAGGGTAGATAAATCCTACCCATGTAACCTAGTAGCGAAGAAAAAGGGTGTAATAGTTAAAATAGTTGCCAAGAATGGAGAGGCAGTTGTAGAAAAGGGACAGATTGTTGAAGAAAATGATATATTAATCTCTGGAACAATGAAAAGCGAATCATCTGATGAAAGATATCTAGTACACGCTGAGGGGGAAGTTTTGGCTCAGACAAGATACTCCCATATCATTGAGTTGCCAATTGTTAAACTTGAAGAAGTTGAAACTGGAAGGGTCTACAAGCAAAGGGGCTTAACTATAAATGATAAAGGGGTCAGGTTTTTATCTGGGAATATTCCCTTTGAAAACTATACAGAAGAGGTTATAGAAAAAGATATTATTGATTTTAAGTGGTTAAAATTAGATTTTCCAGTTAAATTTGTAACCTATCTCTTTAGGGAAGTTGAAATCAAGGAGATTAAGCAAGAGATTGAATATTTGAAGGCCTACTCTAAGCTGGAGGCCACTAAGGAAATCAATAAGCAACTATCTGAAACTTGTGAGATCATATCTAGGAATGAAATTTACACAATAGATGAAAATATATTAAGAACTCAAGTTACCATAGAAACCATTGAAGACATAGGTAGAAAACAGATAATTTCGAATTAGGAGGATAGAATTTGAAGGAGACTTTAGAAAAACGAGTTTTAATAGAAGATAATAAGATCGTCGGAGAAATATTCGGTGAATTGGATGAAAATATTAAAATAATCGAGCATGAATTGGATATTAAGGTGTTCTTATCTGATGGTCAAATCAAATTGATAGGCTATGAAGACAATCTAATTTTGGCGGAAAAATTAATAAATAATCTTATAGATATCATAAAGATTCAAAAAAAGTTAGATAGACATGAGCTTAGATATGCCATTGATTTAATTGTAGAAGGTAAAGACTCACAAATAAAAGATCTATTAAATGAAATTATATGTATAACATCAACAGGTAAAAGCATAAAACCCAAGACCTTGGGTCAAAAAAGGTATGTGGATGCTATCAAAAAAAATGATATTGTATTTGGAATTGGTCCAGCTGGAACAGGTAAGACCTATCTTGCTGTTGCAATGGCTGCACAAGCCTTTAAAAACAAGGAAGTCAATAGGATTATCTTAACTAGACCAGCAGTTGAGGCAGGGGAGAGTTTAGGGTTTCTACCTGGGGATCTACAAGAGAAAGTTGATCCTTATTTGAGACCCATGTATGATGCCCTATTTGATATATTAGGATATGAGAACTATTTAAGGTATATGGATAAGGGTTTGATTGAAGTGGCTCCCTTAGCATATATGAGGGGTAGAACCCTAGATTCTGCCTATGTGATTTTAGATGAGGCTCAGAATACTACTAATGAGCAAATGAAGATGTTTTTAACTCGATTAGGATATGGTTCTAAGGCCATTGTAACGGGCGACATAACCCAGATAGATTTACCTAGAGGAAAGGAATCAGGGCTTAAGACAATTACTAGGGTTTTAGACAATATCAAGGGGATTGATTTAATATATCTTTCCAAATATGACATAGTAAGACATCCCCTGGTTCAGAGAATTATAGATGCCTACGAAAGATATGAAAGCAAATAAACATATTGCTCCATGAAGGAGGATTACCTGTGATAAAAAGAAATCAGGCTAAAAAAGAGCGGACAAACCTTGCTAGCTTAGGTAGTAATAGAAACATAAACCTAATATTTATAATTTTCTTCACCATAATCCTTATCTTTATAAGTATACTAAGGTTTGAAGACAATAAGCTCAAGATAGGCTTAAATGATTATGCTGACAGGGATATTAGGGCTACTAAGGACATAGTTGATAAATATGCAACAGAAGTACGTCGTCAAGAAGCCTATAATAGTGTTGAGCCTAAATACAGGGTTAATCCATCGATTCAAATGGGCATAAAAGAATCCATATCAAACCTATTTGATATAGTTAGGGATACTAAAATCAAGACAAATTTAAGTAATCGTCAAAAGATTAATCTGGTTAGAGATGATTTAGACTTAGACTTAAATGATAGTAGTATCACCCATCTCTTGAATATGGAGTATAAGGATCTAAATAGCTATGAAGCAACCCTCTTAGACCTTACAACACAAATAATGGGTGTAGGAATAAGGGAGGAAGATCTAGAATACGAGAAGGATAATTTAGATAAAACTTTTGAATCCTTGAGTATAACAGAAAGTCAGAAGAATATAGGAATTTCATTATTGTCCCAGCTACTTGAACCAAACAAATTTTTAGACCAGATGGAAACGACGAGGATTAGGGAGCTTGCTGCCAGCATGATTGAGGATGTTATAGTCAAGGAAAATGAGATTATAGCTAGCCAAGGCGAGAAAATTGATAGACAAAAGCTTGAATTGATTAAGGAATCTGGATTGCTTAAAGAATCTAATACTCTAGACCTCTTTCCAAAGTTTGGTATTGCCCTATTGGTTATATTAGGTGTCTTTAGTCTAGTAGGATATATATTTTTTTATGATAGGGATATTATATATAGCAATAGAATGAGGGTTTATCTGTTTATAAATGTTTTAGTAGTTCTATTATCTAGGGCTATCTTTAGTTTTTCTCCCAATCTAATACCGGTGGCTACCGCTGGTATGTTGATATCTATTTTGATTAATTCTAGGTTAGCTATCATAGCAAATATCTTCCTATCCTTGTTCTTAGGAATGATTTTAGGTCTTGAGACAAGCCTGATAACAATGTTGATAATAGGGGGAAGCCTTGCAGTTTTGGTCATAAGCTATCAAAAACAAAGGACCAATATCTTGCTTAGTGGTTTAGTTTTGGCCTTTGCTAATGTTATAGTGATTACTTCTTTTGGTTTAATTAAGGGCTTAAAGGGGACGGAGATTTTAATTAGGGACCTACAGGTCTTTATAAATGGAATCCTATCTATGGTCTTAGCGATTGGTTCATTGCCCTTATGGGAGAGGTTCTTTTCTATCCTGACCCCCATAAGACTTTTGGAATTATCGAACCCAAATCAACCCTTATTAAAAAGACTCATGTTGGAAGCACCTGGGACCTATCATCACAGCTTAATGGTTGGTAATCTAAGTGAAGCTGCTGCAGATGCCATAGGGGCCAATTCTCTTTTGGCTAGGGTGGGGGCCTATTACCATGATATAGGGAAACTCTATAAGCCCTACTATTTTAAGGAAAATCAGTTTGGCATGTCTAATCCTCACGACCTCTTAACACCTGAAGAAAGTGTAGAGATAATTTTAGAGCATGTTAGTGAAGGGGTTGAGCTGGCTAGAGATAACAAATTACCAAAAGAGATAATTAATTTTATAGATGAGCATCATGGGTCTACCTTGGTGGCTTATTTCTATCATTTGGCTAAAGAAAGCAACGGTTCTATAGATATAGAAGACTATAGATATAAGGGCAATAAGCCCCAAAGCAGGGAAACTGCCCTAGTAATGTTAGCTGATTCTGTAGAGGCTGCAGTACGTTCCCTCAAGGAGCCAAGCCAGGAAAATGTGGAAGAGATGGTTAAAAAGATAGTAAAAGGTAAACTTGCAGATGGACAATTAGATGAATGTGATATTACTAATAAGGATATAAACATTATAATTAATACATTTATAAATATACTTTTAGGAATCTACCATGATAGGATAGAATATCCAAGTATGGAACCAATAGTGGAAGAAGGTCATTAGGATGAAAGTTTATATAGACAATAGGCAATCCAGTATGGAATTAAGTGCAGTTCTTAGAGAAATGTTTGAAAAGGTCATTAAGGAATCTTTGTTGGTTGAAGGAAAGAGTTTAAATTATGAAATATCCCTTTCCTTTGTTACAAATGATGAGATTAGGGAATTAAACAAAATGTACAGGGGTATTGATAGTGAAACTGATGTCTTGTCCTTTCCTATGGGGGAGATGTTTAATGTGGATTTGCCCATGCTAGGTGATATTATTATATCGGTAGACAAGGCTATGGAACAGGCTAGGGACCTAGGACATAGTCTTGAAAGGGAGCTGGCTTATCTGACCGCCCATAGTATGTTCCACCTAATGGGATATGATCATATCCAGGAGGATGATAAAAGACTTATGAGAAGTAAGGAAAAGCTAGTAATGAATCGATTAGGAATATTTAAAGCAAATAAAGGGGAATAAATCTATGAAGAGGAGCATAATTGACAGTTTTAATTATGCAGTATCAGGGATTATCCTATCTTTAAAAACTGAGAGAAATATGTTAATTCACTATATCATAGCTATTCTAGTCTTGGGTTTAAGCTTGTTTTTTGATTTTACTCGGGTGGAATTCTTATTATTGTTATTTGCCATATCCTTGGTTTTAACCTTGGAAATGATAAATACTGCTATAGAAAAAACAGTAGACATGGTAACCAAGGAATACCATCCCTATGCCAGGATAGCCAAGGATATATCTGCAGGGGCTGTACTTATAGCCTCTGTAAACGCATTAATAGTTGGGTATTTGTTATTCTTTGATAGATTAAGTGCATTCTCAGAGGGGATGATTTTTAAAATAAAGAAATCTCCAGTGCATCTTACCTTTATAGCCCTATTATTGGTTGTCTTGTTGACAATTGGACTTAAGGCAAAATATTATAGGGGTAGGGGGACCCACTTTCAGGGGGGAACGGTTAGTGGACATTCAGCAGTTGCCTTCTGTGTAGCAGCCATAATATCCTTCTTGGTAGAGAATATCTTAGTTATTTCTTTAGCCTTTGGGCTGGCTCTACTGGTGGCTGAGAGTAGGGTAGAAGGCAAGATTCATACCCTAATTGAAGTGGTCCTAGGTGGGGTATTAGGTATCATAGTAGCAATTTTAGCATTTCAAATAATAGGATAGGAGAGGGGATATGAAGAAACTAGGATATATATTAATTGCCATTTTGTTATTGATTACTTTAGTTTCATGCAAGAAAGATGAGGTTGAGGAAGTACCAAATTCTGATGATGAGGTTATTGAAGAACCAGTTGAAGAAAATACTAAAGAAGGCCTGCAATCTCCTCTAAGTGGTTTATATGCAGAAGAGGAGAAGGTAAACCGTAGGATAGTGGGAATTATGTTTGACAATCACCCCAAGGCTCGTTGGCAGGCTGGACTTAAAGATGCAGAGCTTATCTATGAATTTCCGGTAGAGGCCCCTTATACAAGGTATTTAGGGTTTTTCCTAATTAATGACCCCGAAGCTGTAGGGCCTATTAGGAGTGCTAGACCTTATTTTGTTACTAAGGTTGCAGAATTTGATGCTGTATATGTTAGGGCTGGCGGAAGCGCAGCTGCAAACCAAGATGTTAAGGATTTAGGCATATCAGATATAAGTGCCTTAAGCAGCTCATATAAGATATTTTATCGTATCGATGAAAAAAAGGCCCCCAACAACCTATATACAAGTATGGAGGCCATTAGAGCCCATCAGCAGGAGTTAGGCTTTGAAGAAACTAGCCTTGTAGAGGGATTTGTTTTTAATGATGATGACAAGGATATAGATGGATTTGAAGCTAGGATAATATCTATTGATTATAACAGCCAAAACAATACCAAGTATATCTATGATGTGGATACAAAATCCTATCTAAGAGAGAAGGACGGGAAAGCCCATATAGATGAACTGGATAAAAGCCAGTTATCTGCTAAGAACATAATCATTCAGGAAGTTAACTCAAGATTAATACCCAATTCAGTTAGCTTGGAAATAGACTTAGTAGGTGAAGGCAGTGGAAAATATTTCACCAATGGCAAGGGGATTAATATTAAATGGATGAAAGAAGATAGAAAGGGCAAGACTACTTACTATACTGAGGATGGACAAGAGTTGACTTTAAACCCAGGAGCAACCTGGATCCAAATTGTGAATGAAAGAGCTGAAGTCATCATCGATCAAGAATAGGAGGATTTACATGGATAATAAACTATTGATAAGAAAGGCTTTAGATGCTCAAAGAAAAGCCTATGTACCCTATTCTAACTTTCATGTAGGAGCTGCAGTTCTCATGGACGATGGAAAGGTTTATTCTGGCTGCAATATTGAAATAGCCTCTTACTCACCCACCTTATGTGCAGAGAGGACAGCAATTTTTAAGGCTGTTTCAGAGGGGAGTAGACAGATCAAGAAAATAGCAGTTGTAGGTGATGCCAATCCAACCTTTCCATGCGGTGTGTGTAGGCAGGTAATTAGAGAATTTGGGAAGGATGCTAGGATAATCATTGCTAATTCAGAGGATGACTACCGAGAATACACATTGGATGAGCTTCTACCAAATAGTTTCGGACCAGAGGATTTAGGTTAAGAGAAGGGGTGTAAGCATGTATAAATCAGGATTTGTAACGGTAATAGGTCGACCCAATGTAGGGAAATCAACCTTACTAAACCAGGTTATTGGGGAGAAGATTTCAATTATTTCAGATAAACCTCAAACAACCAGGAATAAAATTCAATTAGTATATACAGCCGAAGATTTTCAGATTGTATTCTTAGATACCCCTGGAATCCAGACACCTAAGAATGTCTTAGGGGAGTATATGCTTAAATTGTCTAAAAGTACCCTGGAAGAAGTTGATATTATTACTTTTATGGTAGATGAAAGCATAGAAACTGGGAGATTAGACAAGTATATCCTAGAACAATTGGTTGATATATCTACCCCCATTATTCTATTGATAAACAAATGCGATAAGCTAAGTAATGAAGAGATAGAAGGGTTAGTAGCCAAATACCAAGCAATGAATCTATTTAAAAGGATAATTCCTATATCAGCCTTAGACGGAACAAATATTGATGAATATATTGAAACCATTAAAAATCTATTGCCTGAAGGGCCCCAATATTTCCCAGATGACATGATAACTGATCAACCTGAAAGATTTATAATTGCTGAAATAATTCGAGAAAAAGCCTTGCTAAATCTTGATGAGGAAGTTCCCCATGGGATTTATGTAGGTATAGAAGGCATCAAGACTAGGGAAGATAAGGATATAATAGATGTATTTGCTAATATCTATTGTGAAAAAGAATCTCATAAGGGGATAATAATCGGTAAGAGAGGTAATATGCTTAAGGCGATAGGTATGAGTGCCAGAGAAGATATTGAAAAGCTAATGGGAAGTAAGGTAAATCTTCAATTGTGGGTAAAGGTTGAGAAGAATTGGCGAGACAAAGAAAATAAGGTCAAGTACTTTGGATATAGATAAGTGGTGAAAAGTATGATAAAGACAGAGGGAATTGTCCTAAAGGGTATGAAATACCAAGAGACTAGCAAGATCTTGACTATTTATACAAAAGGACTGGGCAAAATCAGTGTTATGGCAAAAGGGGCCAATAGGCCTAAGTCAACACTAATAGCCAACACTCAACCCTTCTCATATAATGAATTTCAATTGACTCATGGGAGGAACTTTTATTATATAAGTCAGGCGGATATTATAGATTCTTTTTATGAAATTCGTGAAAACATGGAAAGGGTTTCATATGGTTTTTATATATTGGAATTGATTGATAAGTCGGTTCCAGATGAGGAAGCTAATAAGAAAATATTCTTACTCCTAGAAAAAACACTTAGGATTTTAGCTCAGACCCAGAATAATTATTTGAAGTTGGTGGCAGCCTTTGGGCTCAAACATATTTCTTTTCTTGGTTACAGACCATATATCAACGGTTGTGTTGTATGTGGCAATAATCAAGGGAAGGGTTTCAAATTTAGCAATACAGAGGGTGGCATAATATGTGATAATTGTTATACTAAGGACTATAGCGCAAAGCAAATGGATAAAGAAGTTTACCAAGCCATGGGGGATTTACTGTATACTCCTTTAGATGAGCTGGATAAATTAGACATATCAGAAGACATATTGACAAAATTTCATCAAGTTTTAGAGGATTATATTTTGTATAATATAGAGCGAAAGGACTTTAACTCTTTAAACTTCTTAAAGTTAAACAAGGCTAATTTAGATTGATTACAGCTATTGACAATTAATTGATAATTTGTTAAATTATTAAAGATAAGTTAAGAAATACGATGAGGAAGAAAGTACCTTTTTTATTTATTTTAAGAGAGTCTAGCTAAGGTGGGAACTAGATAATAAATAGATACAGGGAAAGGAGCTTCCGAGTATTTTATTTAAAGGGAATACCTTTTTGGGTATTAAATAGGGTGGAACCGCGGAATTAACCTTTCGTCCCTATATTGGGATGGAGGTCTTTTTGTATTTATTGCCAATTATAATGATTGAGGAGGGTTTATATGTATTTTCAGGATTTGATGCTGAAATTGCTTAGTTATTGGGGTAGTAAGGGTTGCTTGATTTTAGAACCATATGATATAGAAAAAGGTGCAGGGACCATGAGTCCGCATACATTCTTAAGGGCTTTAGGACCAGAACCTTGGAAGGTTGTATATGTGGAGCCTTCTAGAAGGCCAGCTGATGCTAGGTATGGTGAAAACCCCAACAGGCTTTATCAACACCATCAATTACAGGTTATTCTAAAACCTTCCCCAGAAGATATTCAAAACCTATACTTGGACAGTTTAAAGGCTATTGGAATTGATCCTTTAAAGCATGATATTAGGTTCGTAGAAGACAACTGGGAGGCACCAACCCTAGGAGCATGGGGTTTGGGATGGGAAGTTTGGCTAGATGGAATGGAGATTACACAATTTACATATTTTCAACAGGTAGGTAGTATAAATTGTGAATTGGAATCCGGTGAGATAACCTATGGTTTAGAAAGAATAGCCATGTATTTACAAGATGTGGACAACGTATTCGACATTAAATGGAATAAGGATATAAGTTATGGAGACATATTTAAAAAAGCTGAATTTGAACATTCGGTCTATAGCTTTGAAAAAGCAGATGTTGATGTCTTAAGGGGGCTATTTAACACTTTTGAAGAGGAAGTTGGCAAGATATTAGAGGATAAATTAGTCTTGCCTAGTTATGACTGTGTCTTAAAATGTTCTCATATATTTAATGTTCTAGATGCCAGAGGGGCTATTTCGGTATCAGAAAGAACAAACTATATTGGTAGGGTTCGAAACCTTGCTAGAAATGTTGCTTCTGCATACCTAGAACAAAGAAATGAGATGGGCTTCCCCTTATTAAAGAAAGAAGGTGTATCAAATGACTAAGACTTACCTACTTGAAATTGGGGTAGAAGAACTACCTGCCAGATATGTAAAAGACACTATAAAACAATTGAGAGACAAATTTTCTTCTAGACTGGATGAAGAAAGAATAATGTATGAAGAGGTTAAAGTATATTCGACACCAAGAAGACTTACTGCCATAATTACTGGATTAAGTGAAGGACAGGAAGACCTTTCTAAGCAAGTAAAAGGACCTTCCAAAAGAATATCTTATGATGAAGATGGTAATCCTACAAAAGCCCTTTTAGGATTTGTTAAGGGACAGAAGGCGGAACTTGATGATGTTTTCTTTGTTGAAAAAAATGGTGAAGAATATGTCTATCTAAAAGTTCTTAAAAAAGGAGAAAGTACTGGAACCGTCTTATCTAGAATAGTACCAGAAATAATAAAATCTTTAAATTTCCCTAAGTCCATGAGATGGGGTGGCAAGAACATTAGATTTGCTAGACCGATTCGATGGATTGTGTCTTTATTAGATGATACTTTGGTAGCCTTTGATCTAGAAGGTATTAAGGTATCTAATGTAACTAAGGGTCATAGGTTCTTGGGAAGCCAAAATATAGAAATAGATGATGTTAAGTCTTATATAGAGAGATTAAGGGAGAATTATGTAATCCTAGACCATGAGGAGAGAAAAGAGCAAATAAAATATGGGGCTGAAAGATTAGCCAAGGAAAAAGGTGGTAGGATAATCCAAGATGAAGATTTATTAGATGAGGTAACTAATCTAGTAGAATACCCGACGCCTCTAATTGGAAGGATTAAAGATAAATATCTTGAACTACCTAAGGATGTGGTAGTTACCCCAATGAAGGAGCATTTGAGATATTTTCCTATTGTTGATGATAAGAATAGATTAATGCCATACTTTATAACCATAAGAAATGGTAATGATGAATACCTGGATATCGTTACAAAGGGAAATGAAAAGGTCCTAGGCGCTAGGTTGGAGGATGCTAAGTTTTTCTTTGAGGATGACATAAGCAGACCTTTAGAGGCCTATGTTGAAGAATTAAAGAATATAGTCTTCCAAGAAAGATTGGGTAACCTATACGATAAAACCGTCAGGGTCCAGAAATTGTCCGAAAAAATAGGAGCCTATTTGGAAATTGGTGAAGAAACAGAAAGAAATCTAAGTAGGGCAGCCTATTTGGCCAAGGCTGATTTGGTAACTAAAATGGTAACGGAATTTACTGAGTTACAGGGTAAGCTAGGTATGGAGTATGCCAATATTTCTGGTGAGAATGAAATAGTAAGTCTAGCAATCTTTGAACAGTACCTACCTAGATTTTCAGGTGACCAATTACCCTCTACCACAGCAGGGGCAATTTTAAGCATAGCTGATAAATTAGATACAATAGTGGGATTGTTTGCAATTAATATTCAACCTACAGGTTCACAGGACCCATTTGGACTAAGGCGAAGTGCCTTGGGAATTATCAACATAATACTAGACAAGAAGATTAATCTATCTTTAAATGAGTTATTTGATTTTGCCCTTTATATTTATGTTGATGAGATGGGACTTGCATTTGATTATAATAAGATTAAATCTGAGATTAACACCTTCTTTATGGGTAGAATCAAGGCCCTATTTGAAGAAATAAACATCAGATATGATATAATTGAAGCAGTATTAAGCACGGATATTGACGACATATATGATATGAAGTTAAGGGCAGAAAAGATAAATCATTGGTTGAGCAATGATGATTTAACAGATGTCTTACAGGTATTCAATAGGGTTTCAACCCTGGCATTAAAAACTGATTCAAGCGAAGTTATGAGAGACCTTTTAACAGGACAAGAAATCGACTTGTATGACAGCTATAATAAGATTGAGGAAAAAGTCTTGACCTTAATTGAGAAGAAGGAATACGATAAGGCACTGGATATATTTGTTACCTTGAAGGAACCTATTGATAATTTCCTAGACAATGTCATGGTAATGGTAGATGATGCCGTTATAAGAAATAATAGACTAGGGTTATTAAGAAAGATATATGACACCATGATGCTTGTTTGCGACTTATCTAAAATAGTAGATAAATAGTTAAGTATTAGAGGATAGGTGGCGATTGATATCCAATTTAATGAAAGACAGATCAGGATTATAGAAATTGTTAAAGAAAATCAACCTATTACTGGGGAAGCGATAGCCAAAGAATTAGGCTTAACCAGGTCTACAATTAGGGCAGACTTGTCTATATTAACCATGTCTGGCATCCTAGATGCAAGACCTAAGGTGGGCTACTTTTACACAGGGAAAACTGGTCTTACCATGGTTTCTGACAAAATAAATAGTATATTAGTTGATAGTGTAAAATCGGTGCCAATAGTTGTAGAAGAGTCCACTTCCATCTATGATGCAATAGTAACTATGTTTTTAGAGAATGTAGGCGCAATCTATGTTACAAACAATAGTCTACTAGTAGGAGTAATATCTAGGAAGGATATTATTAGGGCAGCCATGGGTGGAACTGATTGGCAGCAGGTTCCAGTTGGAGTTATTATGACGAGAATGCCAAATGTGGTTTGCATTAAACCCAATGATAATATCCTAAATGCTGCAATGAAGTTAATCCAACATGAGATAGAAAGCATGCCAGTCATCGAAGTTATTGATGAAGACAAGAAGGAATATAAGGTTATAGGAAGAATTACTAAAACAACCATAACTAGACTATTTGTAGAACTTGGCAATGAGACGTGGGAGGGGATTTAATGGAACCATTAATAACACTATATGTTATGTCAGATTCAATAGGAGAAACTGGAGAATTAATAGCTAGGGCTGCAGTTAGACAATTCATACCTAATAATTTTGAGATCAAAAGATATCCTTATATAGTTGGAGAAGAGCAAATTAAGGAGATATTTGATGATGCCAAGAATCGAAAGAGTGTTATCATATATACTACTGTATCCCTAAAGAACCGAGAGTATATTATTAAGAAGGGTCAAGAATATAATATACCAGTTGTAGATGTAATGACTCCGCCCATGGAAGCCTTAGAAGGGGTCTTTGGGTTTCCACCTAAAAGAGAATCTGGGATAATAAGAAGGATGGATGAATCCTACTACAAAAAGGTTGAAGCGGTCGAATTCGCTGTAAAATATGATGATGGCAAGGACCCAAGGGGTGTGGTCAAGGCGGATATCTGTCTAATAGGGATATCAAGGACTTCTAAAACACCTTTAAGTATGTATTTAGCTAATAAGAATTATAAGGTTGCTAATATCCCCTTGGTACCAGAAGTACCACCCCCAGTTGAATTGTTCAGAAAGGACAATAGAAGAATAATTGGTTTGATTGCAAATCCAATTAAGCTTAATGAGATAAGACAGGAACGACTAAAGGCCTTGGGACTCGACTATACAGCCAATTACGCCAGTGTTGACAGAATTAATCAAGAATTAAAATATGCCAAAGAGATAATGGACAAAATAGGTTGTATAGTTATTGATGTATCCTACAGGGCAATAGAGGAGACAGCTAGCATAATCATAGATCATATCTCAAGTCATTTTTCCAGATAGTAAGTTCCAAGAAGTGTTGAAAAACACTTCTTTTTTATGGCATGTCCACCAACCCCATAAGGAATCACCAAGATGATACTAAGGTGAGATAAATTAAGAAAATGTGAAAAGTTTTCTAATAAAGAAGGACTTTTAAAAGTTTTGTGGTATATATAAAATAGACCATAAAACTTTAAATGAAATGGGGTAAACTCGATGGAAATAAGACATAAGACGGAAATCCTTGAGAAAGAAAATTTATCCCCTTATGCAAGTATAAGCATGAACTCTAAGGGAAGGACATTTGACGAAGAAAAATGTAGTATCCGAACTGACTTTCAAAGAGATAGGGATCGTATAATCCACTCAAAAGCCTTTAGAAGACTAAAGCATAAAACCCAAGTTTTTCTTGCTCCCGAAGGGGATCATTTTAGGACAAGACTAACCCACACACTTGAGGTGGCACAAATTGGACGAACTCTAGCCAGAGCCTTAAGGCTAAATGAAGATTTAGTAGAGGCAATTGCCCTTGGACACGATTTAGGTCATACTCCCTTTGGGCATACAGGTGAAAGAGTATTAAATAGTCTCCACCCAAATGGCTTTAGGCATAATCAACAGAGTATTAGGGTTGTTGATTTTTTAGAGCATAGCAATAATAGGGTGGGTTTAAATTTGACTTATGAAGTTAGAGACGGTATAATTAATCATTCTGGAGATAATTCTTGTTCAACCTTGGAAGGTCAGATTGTAAAAATTTCAGATAGGATTGCCTATATTAATCATGATATAGACGATGCCATAAGGGCAGGCATTATTAAAGAGAAGGATTTACCCAAGGATTGCCTTGAGGTATTAGGAAAGTCCCATGGAGCAAGAATCAACACCATGATCCTCGATATAATTTATAACAGCCTAGATAAGGATACCATTTCCATGACTAGGGATATAGGTGAAATGACTAACAAGTTAAGGCAATTTATGTTTGAAAATGTATATGAAAATAGTAAGGCAAAGGAAGAAGATTATAAGGCTGAATATATTATAAGTGAATTATACAATTATTATTTAAAAAATGAAGACAAGCTTCCTATAGAATATCAGTCCTATAGCTTTATAGATTCATCTAAAGAAGATAGGATATGCGATTATATAGCTGGAATGACAGATAGATATGCATTGAACCTATTTTCGAACCTTTTTGTCCCCAAGGGTTGGGAAAGTTGAAAAAAATTCGTATAAAAAGAAGGATTTTGAAAATCCATGACGAATATAAGTATAGAGAAGGAAAAATCTGACGGTAGGTGAATAAATAGGTGAGAATATGACAACTTATATTAATGACGATATAATCGAAAAAATCAAGGATAGCTGTGATATTGTTGATATTATATCCGATTATGTTCAATTAAAAAAATCAGGGACCAACTATGTAGGCCTATGCCCATTTCATAATGAGAAGACACCATCATTTACTGTGTCAGAATCGAAGCAGTATTTCCACTGCTTTGGATGCGGAGAAGGTGGAGATGCTATCTCCTTTATAATGAAAAGGGAAAATTTAGATTTTATTGATGCCATTAAGTTTCTAGGGGACAAGTATAATATAGAAATCAAGGCCGACAAGATAGATGATGAGGAAATCAAGGAAAGAGAAAGGCTTTATGAAATAAATCGCCAAGCAGCTAGATACTTCTTCAACAATCTAAGTGAGAGTCACAAGTCTATGGATTACTTAAAGAACAGACGGATAAATCTACAGACTATCAGGAAGTTTGGCTTAGGATATGCAAATGATAATTGGGATAGTTTGCATGAATATTTAGTAAGTAAAGGGTTTAAGAGTCAAGAAATTGAAAAAATTGGATTGATTGGTAAGAAAAGTGGGAATAATGGATACTATGACAAGTTTAGAGACAGAATAATATTTCCCATAATTGATACAAAATCTAGGGTAATAGGTTTTGGTGGCAGGGTAATGAATGATTCCATGCCTAAATACCTTAATTCCAAGGATAGCATAATATTTAATAAGGGCAATCATCTTTATGGATTGAACTTGGTCAGCAAATACTCAGATAGAAAGAAGATTCTTTTAGTTGAAGGGTATATGGATGTTATCTCCTTGTTTGCAAATGGTGTAAATTATGCCGTTGCATGCTTGGGAACAGCCTTGACTGAACGTCAGGCAAGGCTATTAAAACGTTTTGGTGAAGAAGTATTCATATGTTATGATTCTGATGAAGCTGGCATAAAGGCAACCCTTAGGGCAATAGAAATCTTGGTCAAGACTGATATAAGACCGAGGATTATACTTTTACCTAGTGGGATGGATCCTGATGATTACATCCAGAAAATGGGTAAGATAGAGTTTGACAAGTTATTTATAAAATCCCTAAATCATATAGATTACCAGATAAATATTGCAAAAGATAGGTTTGATATTGAAACTATAGAAGGGAAAATAGAATTTACTCTTGAAGTCGCCCGTATCATCAAAACACTCAATAGTCCAGTTGAGCAAGATGTTTATATTAAGAAGATCTCTGAAGAAACTGGTGTAGCCTTTGAAGCCATAGAAGCAGAAATACGCAAGAGTAATAGCTTCACCAAGAGAGATTATAGTTATAAGAATTGGAAAAACAAGGATAAAATCAGTCCTACAAGTATAAATATTGTATCTGGTCAAATTAAGGCAGAATTAGATTTGCTTTTGCTTATGATAGAAGATAAGGATTATTTTGATATTATAAATGAATCTTTAACACCTAATAGTTTTTCAAAAGAAGAGTTTAATAAACTCTATGACATTATAATTGCAGAATATAAGACAGAAAACACATTAAATTTCGACAAGATTAGTCAAATTTATTATAATGAGATTGGTAATAAGGAGGTCATTGAGCTTTTAATAAATCATGATATAAATTATCAAGCTACGAAAATTGAGGAGATAATTGATGACCTTATCAATACCCTACTTCTCAGTAAATTGGAATTAGAAAGAGAAGAAATTATTCAAAACATTGAAAAACTCGAGAAAAAAGAAGATAAAAGTGATGAAGAAAACAAGATGTTCTTAGATTACTGTTTAGAACTTACCAATATAAATAACAAGATCAAATCAATCAAGCATAAGTGAAGGAGGTTGCAGAATTGGCTGATAAAGCGAATGATAAGGATATAGATTTACAAGACAAGCAAGAACAGATAAAAAAGTTAATATCAAAAGGCAAAAAAACAGGTATTTTAACATATAAGGAAGTTATGGATACCTTAGAGAGAGTCGATTTAGATACCGATGCTGTTGATGATGTCTATCAGAGACTAGAGGATATGGGTATCGAAGTAGTAGGTGAAAAGGACGATGAGCCAGATATTGATTTGGGGAAAGATGAAGAAATAACTGATGAATCCGATGAGGAGATCCTTGAAGTTCCAAAGGGTGTAAGTGTCGATGACCCCGTTAGAATGTACTTAAAAGAAATAGGGAAAATAGACTTGCTAACCGGAGAAGAGGAAGTGGAATTGGCCAAAAGGATGGAGCAGGGCGATGAGGAAGCCAAGAAGAAACTAGCAGAAGCCAATCTAAGACTTGTGGTAAGTATTGCTAAAAGATATGTTGGTAGAGGTATGCTCTTCCTAGACTTAATTCAAGAGGGAAATCTTGGCCTTATGAAGGCTGTAGAGAAATTTGAGTATAGGAAGGGATTTAAGTTTAGTACCTATGCAACTTGGTGGATTAGACAGGCAATTACAAGAGCGATAGCTGATCAGGCTAGGACAATTAGAATTCCTGTTCATATGGTGGAAACTATTAACAAGTTAGTAAGGGTCCAAAGACAATTGGTCCAAGAGTTAGGAAGAGACCCAACACCTGAGGAAATAGGTGCAGAAATGGACTTAGATGTTGAAAGAGTAAGGGAAATCATGAAAATTGCTCAAGAGCCAGTATCTTTAGAAACACCAATTGGTGAAGAAGAGGATAGTCATCTAGGTGATTTTATTCCTGATGAAGATGTTCTTGCACCTGCTGATGCAGCTACCTTTACAATGTTAAGAGAGCAACTAATAGATGTTTTAGATACCTTAACGCCTAGGGAGGAAAAGGTCCTGAGACTCAGATTCGGACTTGATGATGGTAGGGCTAGAACTTTAGAAGAAGTAGGGAAAGAATTTGATGTCACTAGAGAGAGAATAAGACAAATTGAGGCTAAGGCCTTAAGAAAGTTAAGACATCCTAGTAGAAGTAAAAAATTAAAGGACTTTCTTGAATAATTAAAGATTCGCCTAGCTGCGAATCTTTAATCATGTTTAAAAACAGGAGGAAATCAAGTTGGAACTGTCTAATAGACTATTAGAAATAGCAAAATTCGTGCCCAAGAATTCTAAGGTTCTGGATGTGGGCACTGATCATGGATATATACCAGTATATTTAGTTCAAAATAGCATTAGCAGTGAGGTTATTGCCTCGGATATTAGCCCGGCTTCCTTACAAAAGACTATAGACTATGTAGACTCTTTAAGACTAAATGATAGGATATTTCCTAGGCTGGGGAATGGATTAGATATTATTAAGCCCAATGAAGTGGATACTGTAATTATTGCAGGTATGGGTGGAATTCTTATTAGTGAAATATTGGATAGGAATGAGGAGTTATGTAAGACAATAGAAACCTTTATTCTCCAACCAATGGGGGCCAGCAAGGAATTGAGGCAGTATTTAATTGAGAATAGCTTTACTATCGTTGATGAGGGTTTAGCAAAGGAAGGAAGAAGGTTTTATGAAATCATAGTGGCAAAGAAGGGTGAAAGCAAACAACTAGAGGATATCTACCTAGACATAGGTTATAAATTAATAGAAAAAAACCATCCCCTACTAAGGGAGTTTATAAATAGAAGGATAGAAGATGTTGAAGAGATAATCGCCAAGTTTGGGGTTCCTAAGACGTGTAAGGCAAGGGCAAGATATAAGGAACTCAAGAATCTAGTCAAATCATATAAGGAGGTGGAACGTGAACTTGAAGGCAATCAACATTATAGAGGCAATGGAGAGATGGGTACCCAATGACCTAGTAGATAGCTGGGATAACACCGGTTTTCAAATAGGGGATCCTAATAGAGAAATCGAAAAAATCCTGATAGCTTTAGATTTGGATGAACTTGTTTTAAACTGGGCAATCAGTGATGGTTATCAGATGATCATAACCCATCATCCCATAATATACAGACCCTTAACTAGTCTTGCCATCACTAACCATACTAGTAGCACAATTCATAAAGCGATAAAGAATGACCTGGTAGTTTATAATGCCCATTCAAACTTGGACCTTGTACCTGGGGGTGTTAATGATAGGTTAGCCAATATTCTTGGAGTGAGAAACACTATCCCCCTATCTCCAATTTCTAAACTTGATAATCTGGGTAGAGAACTGGGGTATGGGCGAATTGGAGAAATAGATGAGCTTAGCTTTATAGAATTCATAAACTTAATCAAAGAGAAATTGAATGTTTCAGAGCTATTAGTTTATGGTGATACAAGTAAGACCATAAGTAGGGTGGCTGTCTGTGGCGGAAGTGGTGGCAGTTTTGTACTAGATGCATTTAATAAGGGTGCTGATATCTATATAACTGGTGATATCAAGTATCATGATAGTCAACTAGGATATGAGTTAGGCTTAACCCTTGTTGATGCTGGTCATTATAATACAGAGAAAGTAGTTTTACCTGCTATTAAGGAATATTTAGAAAGTGAATTAGGCAATCAATTGAAAATTGAAGTCCTAATGGAGTCGCATGTACCTCGTTATATTTATTAAAATATGGGGGTTATTATATGAACCAGTTAAACTTGATTTGGGAACTAGAAATTCAAAACGAAGCCATTGAGAGGTATAAAATAGAGCTTGCTAACTTTAATGAATACACAAGGCTTAAGGAAATGACTCAAAAGTCTAATGAGGTTAAGTTAAGCTTAAATTTAATTGAGGAAAAAATCTCTATGGGTAATCAGGAAATAAGGAAACTAGAGCGGTCATTAAAGGAATCTGATTACCTCAAGAAGAAGCTTGAAAATGATTTATATGGCGGTTCAATAAGAGGCGGTAAGCAACTAGAACAGCTAACCCATGAGAGGGAAAGGACTATTGAAAAAATCGACAATTTGGAATCAAGTATTTTAGAATTATTGGATAGATTGGATAATCTGGAAGCAGAACATGATAATCTTGAAAGAGAACACGTTCTAATTCTAAATGAAATTGATAATCTACAAGAAATAATTGAGGCTTTGGTCAAAAAACATAATAGCAAAATCTATAAACTTGAAGAGGAAAGGGCAAGTTTAATTCCTCAAATTGATAGAGATATTCTAGCCAGATATGAAGCCAGTAGGCTTAAACGTGGTAAGGGTATTGTACCAGTTATTGATGACGTTTGTAGTGGATGCAATGTAAGGATTCCAACCTACCTTTTACAGGATTTGCGAAAACAAGAGGAATTCATTTATTGTGAATCATGTGGAAGATTACTTTACTATATTGAGAAAGATGAAAAAGAAAAAATTGGGATTTGAATAAATTATCAAATCATGTTATAATAAAATGCTGAGTAAGTTGTATGGTCGCGTGCTTCAAGCATGAGGAAAGTCCGTGCTCCGTAGAGCAAGATGCTGGATAACGTCCAGTGGGGGCGACCCTAAGGATAGTGCAACAGAGATATACCGCCTGAATTGGATAACTACATATCATGTGGTTTTATTGGGGTTCAGGTAAGGGTGGAAAGGTGAGGTAAGAGCTCACCAGTATTTAGGCGACTAAATAGCTATGCAAACCCCATCTGGAGCAAGACCAAAAGGGAACTTAAAAAGATAGTTGCTCGCTATCGTTCCAAAGGTAGGTCGCATGAACCCATTGGTAACAATGGGTCTAGATAGATGACCGTATAAACAGAACACGGCTTATAGACTTACTCAATTACATATGATGAACGCAAGGCTTAGCTGTCTTGCGTTTTTTCTTTACCATATTCTATTTCTTAAAATTCTGTTTTTTAAAAGTAATGAGGTTAATTTAGTTTATTGATATTTTTGGGTATGAATTATTATAAACCAGGGTGTTGAGGAGGAATATTATGAGTATGGAATTCAGACTAAAACCAGAAATGTTAACCAGTAAATTTAACTTAGATGAACTAAAATTTGAGACTACTGAAGAAGTAAAACCTTTGAAGGGTATAATAGGTCAAGACAGGGGTACTCAGGCTATACGATTTGGGCTGAAGATGAGGGAAAAGGGTTATAATATTTTCGTTTCAGGTAACGCAGGAACTGGAAGAAGTAGTTTTACTAATTCCATAGTTAAAGAATTTGCTAAGAAAAAGCCCATCCCAAAGGACTGGGTTTATGTCTACAATTTCAAGAAAAATGATTCCCCAAAAGCCCTCTCCCTACCACCCGGGTGCGGTAGACAGTTCAAGGAAGAGGTGGAAGGCACCATTGATAATTTAAAAAATCTTATACCAGAAAGCTTTAAGAGTTTAGAGTATGAATCCAGAAGGAACGATTTGATTAGGATTGCCAACCAAAAGAAAGCGGACCTTATAAAGCAGCTAAATGAAAAATCAGCAGAGTATGGGTTTATATATACAGCTAATGACCAAGGTATATTTTCCATACCCCTTAAAGATAATAGGCCAATGAATGAAGAAGAGTATCATAATTTGACCTTGGAAGAAAGAGAAGAGATGATGAAAAAGTATGGAGAACTGCAGCTAATCACCTATGATGAATTCAATAAATTGAGGGAACTAGATGAGAAGTTAGTACAAGGTATTAAGGACCTTGACAAAAAAATTGCAGCAGATCTAGTACACTTTGATATCAACAGGATTAGAGATAGATATAAGGTCAATAGTAAAATATGTTCTTATCTGGATGAATTGGAAGAAGACATATTAGAGCATATTGATAAGTTTAAGAAAAGACCTTCAGACAATCCCTCCATATTTGACCTGACTTCAGATTCAGATAGTAATTTCTTTATCCGCTATATGGTCAATCTATTTATAGATAATGGTAATTTAAAGCATGCTCCAATAGTAAATGAATCCAACCCAATCTACAATAACTTAATAGGATCTATTGAATATAAGAGTAAGATGGGAGTATTAGTTACTGATTTTACCCAAATAAAACCTGGTTCACTTCATTTAGCCAATGGTGGATATTTAATTTTCCAGATGAGGGAGATTTTAAATAATCCTATCTCTTGGGAAATCCTAAAGAGGTCGCTAAAAACAGAAGAAATAAATATTGAGAATCAAAACAAACTCTTAGGATTAGCTGTGACATCCAGTCTCAAACCTGAACCAATACCCCTGGACGTTAAGGTAATAATCATAGGTGACGAGTATACCTATAATATCTTGTATCGCTTTGACGATGATTTTAGGAAATTGTTTAAAATAATGGCTGATTTTGATGTGGAAATGAGGAAGGATAGTACAACTATAAGGTTAATGACTGAATTCATTTCAAACCATTGTAAGGAGAATAACCTTAAACATTTTGATAAATCTGCAGTTGCTAGGATAGTTGAATATAGCTCAAGGCTGGTTGAACATCAGGATAAATTAAGCACTGAATTCAACAAAATAGTTGAAGTCTTCTATGAAGCGGATTTTTGGGCAGAAGAGGATGATTCTCCTGTAATATCTGAAAGTCACATCCAAAAAGCAATTGAAGGGAAGATATATAGGTCCAACAAGTATGAGGAGAAGCTTAATGAAATGTTTGAAGAAGGTACCATATTGATGGATCTGGAAGGGGAGAGAATCGGACAAATTAATGGTCTTGCAGTAATCTCAAGTGGTGAGTACAGTTTTGGAAAACCAAGTAGGATAACTGCTTCGGTATATAGCGGTGAGGAAGGTATAATTAATATTGAAAGAGAGGCAAAGCAAAGCGGTAGTATCCATGATAAAGGGGTCTTAATCCTTAGTGGATACCTGGGTAGTAAATATGCTAGAAATAAACCCCTTGCCATAACCATAGCAATTGGATTTGAGCAAAGCTACTCCATAGTGGATGGAGATAGTGCTTCAAGTACTGAGTTATATGCCATTCTCTCATCCATAGCCAAGGTTCCCTTAAAACAATATATAGCAGTAACAGGCTCGGTTAATCAAAAGGGAGAGATTCAACCCATAGGGGGAGTAAATGAAAAGATAGAAGGATTCTATGAGATATGTAAGAGAAAGGGACTTACAGGTAAGCAAGGGGTTATGATTCCAAAACAAAACGTTAAGAACCTGGTCTTAAAGTCTGAAGTAGTGGAAGCCGTAAGGGATGGGAACTTTCATATTTATGCAATTGAGCATATAGAGGAAGGAATAGAGATTTTAACTGGTTTAGAAGCAGGCAAGCCAGATGAAAATGGTGAATACCCTGAAGGTACACTAAACTATCTAATTTTGAAGAATTTAGAAAGCATGCAGATGGCCGAGGAGGAAGCTTAAGAAAAGGATAATCCAACTTTTATGGATTATCCTTATTACTAATATTTGTCCATATTATTAATAATATATTCAAACCCCTTATTCTTATAATCTTCCCAGAATTGGTCCCTAGTATCAGGGAATAGGACTGGTTTACTCAATCTATCCTGTTCATTTAAGGATTCAGAGGCAGGCCTTTTATCATAATCCATTGTCTCTTTAGCAGCATAAAGTAACTTAGCACCCTTAGCCGTGTTTGTGAGTATGACAGATACTCCCAGCTTGTCCATCCATTCTGGGGCATACTTTTCAATTCCCCAATAATCAGCAATGGTAATGTCAGAAGCCCTATAAATGTCAGTGAATCTACAGTGCTCACAAGCTGGTCTCATGATGGTTTTTATACCAAAGAAGAGCTTATAATATCTTTCATCATTATGTATCTCATCATTTGAAGAAGTTTGAAAAAAGAAAGACCTATTGCTATTGTCTCTGTTCCAGTCAACTTTCTTAGATCTAAATTGGATATCTGTCAGGGCGCCTCCCTGTTCTTTCTCCAGTAGGGTCTTATAGTTTTCCCATACTTTGGGGCTAGGGATTCCATAACAGATGAGATCACATATATAGAGATTTTTGATATAGGGTGAACCACCCAAATAACCTCTAAGCCCAGCAGTTTGACAAGGAGTTCCAGTAAACAGAACCTTTCTTCCATCTTCCAGGTCCTTGTATAATTCTTTAAAAATAGAGCCTAGGTCGCTTTGGACATATTTTGATATTCTCATCCTATTACGACCTTCATATGTATCAGCCCTTTTGTGCATCACCTTAAAGTTATTATCAAAGTCAACACCATAAACACCACCGCCTTGGTCCAGAATAAGATCAGAAAGGGCAGTAAAAGCACCACCTGAAGTAGACTTTTTTAAAACGTCTTTATCCTTATGTTTAGCAACATAGAAATCTGGTTTGATTTCCTCTTTGAAATGCCCCTCCTTAAGGATGGGACATACCTCTAGACACTCATTACAATCCCTACATAAGTCTTGGTTGATTAATGGATACAGAAAGCCTTCTTCATCAGCTTCCATACTATAGCTCCTAAAGGACAAGCGTTATAGCAAGCACTACAACCACAGCAATCTTCTTTTTTCGCATAAATTCTTTCCATACCATTACCCCCATTCAAGCTATATATATTTATAATATCATATAAGTGTGTTGTGTTACATGGAAAGGCAGTGAAGGTTTGTATATTTTGTTAAAAACCACTATAATTAGTATAAGGACTTAATAAAGAAGCTTGATTGGAGAGAAAAATGGAGAATTTTAAATTAGGAGTAAGGGCCTCCTGGATTACTGTTGGGATTAACTTTGCTTTAGGGACTTTTAAGCTTTTTGCGGGGATTGTTGGACATAGTTATGCTATGATAGCAGATAGTTTACATACACTATCTGATGTTTTTACTACATTTTTGGTTTTAATGGTTCTTAGCATTTCTGCTAGGGAAGCAAATGATGAAGAACCAGTATATAAAAAATACTTGGCAGCCTTGGAGAAGCTATTAGGTATAATCCTCATTTTAATGGGATCATATTTGGCATACACTTGTTCCAGATTATTGATATTTGGTGGAATGTCTAAACCTAGTATCATTGCCCTTATAGCTGCTTTTATATCAATAGCAATCAAAGAGATAATGTACTGGTATACAATTAATATTTCAAGAAAAATAAAATCCATATCCATGGAAAAGGATGCCTGGCATCACAGGGAGGATGCCTTATCATCTATAGGTACCTTTATAGCAATTTTAGTTTCAATTCTAGGTCTGGTTTCCCTGGATGTGATTGCAGGAGTAGCTGTATCTATAGTTGTTATTAAAGTTGGGAGAAATCTTTACAACAAGGGTAATGAAAAGTATGAAGCAAAGATTGATGAAGATGAAATAATTTTGAACTTAGAAATCATAGTAAAAGAAACGCCAGGTGTTCAGGGTATAAAATCCATTAGGAGCAGAATCTTTAATGAGAGAATGTATGTAGATTTAGAGATATTTGTAGATCCTGATATATCTGTTAGAGAAGGCCATGACATTACAAAAGCCTTGCAATATAGGATAGAAAGCGAATTTAAGAGTATTAAACATACTATGGTTCATATTGTACCCAATAATAAATAGAAGGAGGCTAATGGTGTTGAAATTATTGAGAGGAAAAGAAGTAGCTGATGGCATTAAGAACCAAATATCTGATGAAATTGTTGAGCTCAATAAAGAGGGTAAGATTCCCCTATTAGGTATAGTTAGGCTAGGGGATGATCCAAGTGATATTTCCTATGAGAAAAGTATTGTTAAGAATTGTGATTCTCTAGGTATAAAAACTAGGGTTGAAGTACTTGATAGGCAAATTGACACCAATGGTTTATTAATAAAAATCGATGAACTAAACAGGGATGAGCTGGTTTCAGGGATCTTGGTCTTCCGTCCCCTACCAAATCATATTGATGAGGATAAGGTTAGGAAGCATCTAGATCCTATGAAAGATGTCGACTGTATGCATCCTCTGAATTTGGAGAAGATTTTTGAAGGTGATAGTGCAGGATTTGCTCCATGTACACCAAAGGCAGCCATGGAGATACTAGCCCACTATAAGATATCTTTGGAGGGTAAAAAGGTAGTAGTGATAAATCGTTCTATGGTAGTAGGTAAACCTCTTGCCATGATGTTGTTAGAAAAGAACGCCACCGTTACTATTTGTCACTCAAGGACAAAAAACCTGGCTGATATAACCAAAAAAGCAGATATAGTTGTAACTGGTTTAGGAAAAGCCAAGTTCTTCGGCGACAAGTATTTTAATAAAGATTCAGTTGTTATTGATGTGGGGGTAAGTTTAGATGAGGAAGGGAAGTATTCTGGGGATGTAGACATAGACAAGGTTAGAGATATGGTTTCAATGATCACACCTGTACCAGGAGGAGTGGGAAGCGTAACCACTAGTATTCTTTTGAAACAGGTGGTGGAAGCTTCTAAATTATCATAGATAGATAATTTGATTCTACAATAATAAGGGTCTTAAAGACCCTTTTCTCCATTTTTCCTTAATAATAGTCAAATTTCTATGAAGGATAAAGGGATATGCTTATAGAATATACCCAATAGAATTTCAAAGGAGGGATATTCTTGTTTTTAGAAATGGAAGAGTTAGAAAATAATCTAATAGTTAAATTAAAAGGTGAATTGGACCATCATAGCTCAGAGGATATTAGGAAAAAGATTGATGCTTATTTTAGTACAAGCTCGACTAGCAACATAGTTATGGATTTGAATGAGCTTACTTTTATGGATAGCTCTGGAGTTGGCCTTATAATGGGAAGATATAGAAGTGCCCAAGAGAAGAATGGGTACTTGATTATAGCATGTGATAAGGAAAGAATTGTGAGGATTCTTGATATGTCAGGCTTACTTAAGATAATCAAGTTGTATCCAAACTTAGATACAGCTATTAGGAATATTTAAAGAGGGGGATACCATGGATAAGAACTATATGAAATTAGAATTTCTAAGTAAATCAGCCAATGAATCATTTGCCAGGGTTGTGGTGGCAGCTTTTGCTTCTCAACTAGATCCTACCCTAGAAGAGTTATCGGATATAAAAACTGCTGTTTCAGAAGCTGTTACAAACGCTATAATTCATGGATACGAATATGGTGAAGGGGTTATAATAATAGAAGCATTTATAGTGGACAATCTTATTAATATAACCATAAGAGATTCAGGGAAAGGAATCAAAAATATAGAAGAGGCCATGGAGCCATTTTATACATCAAAACCTGATTTGGAGAGATCAGGCATGGGTTTTACAGTAATGGAGACCTTCATGGACTCTCTAGTAGTTGAAAGTTCAGAGGGCAAGGGCACAGTAGTAAGGATGACTAAAGAAATTAAAAACCTCTCAGACGAGGAGAGATGATTATGGGTGTTGGTGAAGAGTCTAGAGGATTGTTATCCCATGAAGAAACCATGGATCTAATTGAGTTAGCCCAAAAAGGAGATAGTGAGGCTAAGGAAAGATTAGTTGAGTACAATATAGGTCTGGTAAGATCAGTTTTACGAGGCTTTGTCAATAGAGGTTATGAAGTAGATGATTTGTTTCAGATTGGGAGCATAGGATTACTAAAAGCCATAGATAAATTTGATACTTCTTTCAATGTTAAGTTTTCCACCTATGCAGTGCCTATGATTATGGGAGAGATAAAAAGATTTCTTCGAGATGATGGCTTGATTAAGGTAAGTAGATCCCTAAAACAAATTGCTGGACAGGCAAAAAAGGTACAGGAAACCCTTAGTAATGAGTTAGGGAGAGAACCAACTATCCAGGAAATCAGCGATGAGTTAGAAGTAGACCGTGAGGAAGTTATTATGGCCTTAGAAGCATCCTATCAACCAGAATATCTGTACAATGTTATCCATCATGACGATGGGGCCCCTTTATATTTAATAGATAAGATTAGTTTGGATACTGATGACCAAGAGGATGTTTTGGACAATATTTTTCTAAAGGATATATTAAGTAGACTCAAGCCCAGGGACAGACAGGTAATAATACTCAGATATTTTAAGGATAAAACACAAACAGAAGTAGCTGAGGAGCTGGGAATTTCACAAGTACAAGTATCAAGAATCGAAAAAAGAATAATCGATGAAATGAGGATGATGATGGAAAAGGCATAAGGATGCCTTTTCTTTTTGTATTAAATAACCATTATTGTAGATACTAGTATTAGATGGGGTGATGTATTTGGAGATCTTGAAAGACAAGAGGAAGCTTATAATATTAACTATTTTAATACTAGTTATTCTATATATTATCCTTAACATTGATGAAGAATCAACAAATAAGGAAGTACCCAAAAGGGCTACCTTTGTAAACAATCATGTAGAGGCTTATATTTATCATGCCTGATACAAAAGTATATCTCTTATTAAAGGGTAAGGTAGCCTGGGATATAAATTCATATATCACTGTTAAGGACATAGCTGATATTTACTGCCAGGATGAGTCATTAAAGCATAGATTAGAAGTTACAAAAATTTTAAAGACCAAGGATGTAGAAGATTGGATAAGGATAAGCAGCATAGACATAATAAATATAATAGGGACTAAACATCCTGACCTGGACTTAGTTCTTATGGGAGAAGACGAAGTATTAGTAGAGATAAAATCTAGGCATGAAACCAATCAATTGTTTGATATCCTAAAGGTAGCTTTAATCTTTATCTTACTCTTCTTCGGTTCTGGAATTGCCATAATTAACTTCCATACAGATGTTGATATGGATGAAACAATGGAGGTCATCTATAGAACCTTGAGTGGAAAAGATAATTCAAATCCTTTAATCCTATCAATTCCATATTCAATTGGACTAGGTATAGGAGTTATCACCTTTTTTAATAGGATAATAAGCAAGAGTCCAAGAAGGAAGAAGGAGCCTGGACCTATGGAGATTGAGCTTTATAAGTATGATCAGGACATGGAAGAGTATATTATAAATGATTTAAAAAAAGAGTGATGACATGGTTGAACTTTTCATGATTCTCTTAGGTCTTTCTGGTGGTTTGATAGTAGGTGGGGCTTTGGCTGCCTTTGTTACCTTGCTTGAGATAATTCAAAGACTAGTTCAAATTAGCGAAACCCCTAATCATCTTAAACTTTATCAGAATGCCTACACTTTAGGTGCAATTACCTTTACCTTGTCCTACTTTTATGATTTTCACATTGATTTTGATAGTTTCCTAATAGGAATTATTGGCTTATTAATGGGGACATTTACAGGAATTTTTTCATCTGCACTTGCTGAGGTTTTAAATGTAATTCCTGTAATGTCAAAAAAACTTAAGCTAAAAAATGATTCTAAACTAATGATATATGCTCTTTTGTTTGGGAAAGTAGCTGGCTCCTTATATTATTGGTTAATTATTAAGTAAGAGTCTAGTGGTAATATGTCAAGACAATAATAGTTAATAATTTAAAGAAATATCCATATTTTCTTTAAAAAAATGCGCACTTTAATAAGCCTTCAGGAAACTGCAATTTTTGAAGGCGTTAAAGGACCTACTATCTACTAGTAGGTGGTATATAAAGTTGGTTGGTACTCAGCAGCGAGTAAACCAATCGAACTAACTTCCTTGCAGTAAGTGCGAGGGCACGTTTGTGTTGATATTTCGGGACTTCCTTAAACTTGGATTGGTAATAGCGTTTGAATTCGGCATCGTGCATGCGTGTCTTATTCGCAGCTTCCAAGAAATAATACTTTAGGTATTTGTTGCCCGAAAGAATCAACCTTGTATTGGAGGCTTGATAGTCTCCAGATTGGTATTGAGACCATGAAATACCTGCATATTTTGCTAAAGCTGCATGATTTTTAAAGCGTTGTATATCAGCTATTTCAGCTAATAAACCAGCACTATATACAGGACCAATACCAGGAATGCTATTTAAAATAGCAGGAAACAGTTGCATATAGGATTCAATGGCTTTATCTAAATCTTTAATTTGTTTCTGTAAAGAACGTATTCCGACTAGACGAACAGCTAATAGCTGATTAATTGAATCATTTACAGTTTTAGATAAACGATAAGAACTCTTAGCAGCTGCTTTTAGATCTTTTGCAATTCGCTCAGGGTCATCAAATTTGTTTTTACCTTTGTCCACTAAAAACTCAGCTAAATCCTCTAATGGCATATCGTTTATGTCATCTACAGAGAAGAAGTCAGTGATTACAGCAATGGAAGTGGCTCCAAAGGTATCCGAAAAAACATTAGAAGAATCAAGGGAAGAAAATTTGTAGAATAATGTATCAAGGAATCTAGTCTTTTCGCGACTTAGATTCTGTGCTACCTGGAATCTTGCACGAGTAAGATTTTTAAGAGCTACAAATTTCTCATCGAGATTGACTTCTTTAGAGATTCGACCAAAGCGTAGATAATCGGCAATAACAAGAGTATCGATGTTATCGTTTTTAGGCAACTCAGGGTAAGCCTCTTTAAAAGCCTTAACCTGCTTTGCGTTTAGAATGTGTACCTTAACGCCCCATTTCCTTAAGAAATCGTCATTACGAAGAAGTAGAGCCAAATGATCTGCATAAACAGATGTTGATTCCATACCAATAGAAACGGCTTGAAAATCCTCTGTTGTTAAGGTGTTTCGTAATTTATCAAGCAGTTTATTGGCACCATCGTGATTATTAGGAATAGAGAAAACCGTTAAAGTATCACCATGAGAATTAGTAAAACGAACAACATTACTTTTTTTACTAACATCGATACCTACAAAGAGAGTGTTCAACATAGAATTCACCTCACTTTCAAGATAGATTAAGAAACCAATAAAACAATGCCCTTGGGACTGTGGCAGCGACACCCTCGCATATATGAATAAGCTCCTGTGGTGCATGCACGAACCCTCCCTGCAATTAAAGGGACACCTAATCAGGAGAAAACAGCTAGTGGTTAGAAGAAAACACACAGCCAAGGGGAACTGACTTTTTAAGAATAAACCCGAAGGCTAAACAAGGAGGCTCTGAACTTTCCTTAATGGCTTCTACCATCATTAAACCACAGACATTGTTATTGGTCTATACAAAGGAAATAAAAAAGAGACAATAGATTGCAAGGCTATTATCTCTATAAAAATATATAATATTTCCTTGCAATTACTATTATACGAGGAGGTAGGTTATGGAAAATTTAAATAAAAAGGATTATGAGAAGTTTGCCAACAAGAAAATTCCCAAACCAACCTATGGTAAAAATATGCTATTCGCCTTTTTAATTGGTGGAGGGATATGTACTATTGGTCAAACAATAAATAATTTTCTACTAAGTCAGGGGTACAGTGATGAATTATCAGGAACAGCTACTTCCATATTTATGGTATTTGTAGGGTCCCTTTTAACTGGTTTAGGTATATATGATAAAATTGGAAAACTTGGTGGTGCAGGTGCTGCAGTACCCATAACAGGCTTTGCTAACTCCATAGTTGCACCTGCAATGGAATATAAAAGAGAGGGGTTTATATTCGGGGTGGCGGCTAGAATGTTTTCCATAGCTGGACCTGTCCTAGTATATGGAATTTCTAGTTCAATAATCCTTGGTATTCTAGCTATTCTCTTTAAAAGGTAGGTGATTCTATGGCTGTAAAAAGAGTTGGAAACCATACAATCAAGTTATTGAATCCTCCTTCTATTATAGGCAAATATAGTATTGTAGGTCCTAAGGAAGGGGATGGTCCACTGAGGGATTATTTTGATTTGATATTAGAGGATGATCTTTGGGGACAGGATTCCTGGGAAAAAGCAGAATGCAAAATCCAGGAAGAAGCAGTCCGTTCAGCAATTGAAAATGCTGGACTCACCTTGAAGGATATGGATTTTTTGATTGCTGGAGACTTGCTTAATCAAATTGTAGCAACAGGATATTCAGCTAGGGAATTGGCTATCCCATTTTTTGGCCTCTATGGGGCATGCTCAACCATGACAGAATCCTTGTCATTGGGAGCTATGTTAATCGATGGAGGATTTGCTGATAAGCTTGTGTGTGCTACATCCAGTCATTTTTCTACTGCCGAAAGACAATTTAGATTTCCTCTAGAATATGCTACCCAAAGGACCTTCTCAGCCCAATGGACGGTAACTGGGTCAGGAGCAACAGTATTATCTTCCTATGGTTCAGGCCCCTATATCACCTATATAACACCAGGTAGAATTATTGATCCAGGTATAAAAGATATAGCCAATATGGGTGCAGCCATGGCTCCAGCTGCCATGGACACTTTGATACATCACTTCCAGGATACTGGTTTTAGTCCAGATGATTATGACCTTATAATCACTGGTGACCTGGGGATCGTGGGTAAGTCCATTGTCCTAGATATGATGAAGGAAGAGGGTTATGACTTAGGAAGCAAGTTTACTGATTGTGGTGTTGAAATCTTCAACCCCAATACCCAGGACACCCATGCGGGAGGGAGCGGATGTGCCTGTTCAGCAGTGGTATTCAATGGATATGTCCTAAAGGAAATGGAAAAGGCTAGGTTTAAAAGGGTCTTGTTTATGTCAACAGGAGCCATGCATTCAACAACTATTACCCAGCAAGGGGAATCCATTCCTTCCATAGGTCATGCAATAACAATAGACATCAATAATGAATAAGGTGGTAAATCAATGGATTATATAAAAGCTTTTATAGTCGGAGGAGCAATTTGTCTAATAGCACAAGTAATTCTAGATAGGACCAAGCTAACTCCTGCCCATATCTTGGTTTCATTTGTAACAGCAGGAGTAATCCTTGGTGGCCTTGGTCTTTATGAGCCTTTAGTGAAATTCGGAGGTTCGGGAGCAAAGATTCCCATATCTGGATTTGGCTATACCTTGGCCAAGGGAGCACTGGAAGGAGCAAGGACCAAGGGATATATAGGGGCCCTGTCGGGAGGATTAGAAAAAGCAGCAGGAGGGATAGCAGCTGCTGTTCTATTTGGCTATATAATGGCTGTGGTGTTTAATCCAAAAACAAAGGACTAAGGATATATCCTTAGTCCTTGATTTATTAACCATTATTGCCATCGTTGTTATTGCCATCATTATTGTCGTCACCATTCTCGCTACCGTTACCATTTCCATTACCGTTACCATTTCCATTACCGTTACCATTTCCATTACCGTTACCATTTCCATTACCATTACCACCATTGTTGCCACCAGGTTCTTGACTTGGCGGAGGTGTTTCTTGCTGGCCATTACCATTTCCATTATTATTACCTGGGAATAGGTTGTCTAGTATATCATCTATTATACTATTTTCCTCGTCTTCTATAACGGTATGCTCGTCATGCTCATCACATTCTTCGTTTGGTACGGTATATTCAAAGTCTGCTGGAACTACACCACCGTGTTCTTCAGGGATATATGGAGGTGTTCTCCTTACCATAACCTTTAGTTCAACAAGTTCATCCGGGCAGTATTCATTAGCAATCTTGCCATTACTTGTATCGATATAGACTTCCTCATGGACTTCGCAATGGCTTCTCGGTACAGTCCCTTGGGCAAATATTTCAGTCTTAACAACATGTCTAGGGTCTTTAGCACAAAGAGCCGTGGCCAGTTGACCTGATTGTGTACATACAGATGCTGAGACTATACCTTCAGGCCTTGGGAAACTGGTTTTATTTTCCAATCCCTCATGGATCTTGGCATTTATGTGTTGCCAGAACCTAGTAGCTGTACTACTACCTTCTGATAGGGTAATCTTAGGAGAATCATTTCCAATCCAAACGCCTGAAACATAATATGGCGTGAATCCTACAAACCATATATCAGCTCTATCTTGTGTGGTACCTGTTTTACCTGCAACTGCCATACCAGATATCCTAGCCCTACTGGCCAAACCATCTGTAACAGTTGTTCTTAAAATATCAGCGGCAATATAGGCGATTTGAGGTGATACCACTATATTTTCCTTAGGAATATTATCGATTAAAAGATTCCCATCCTTATCTAGAATCTTAGTAAAGGCAATGGGCTCTATATAAACTCCATTGTTTGCAATGGCTCCATAGGCTGCTGTTAATTCCAAAGGAGTCAAACCCTTAGTCATTCCCCCTAAACCTAGGGCTGATAGGTTTTCATCATTGGTCCTACTGTCTTCAGCACTGGTTACAAAACTATCGGATCCTGGATTTTCAGGGTTGATGATACCTAGTTTTTCTAAGTAGGACATGACTGTGTTTATACCTACTGACTGGACAGTTTTTACTGAGTTTACGTTAATTGATTGTTGGACGGAATATCTTAAACTCTGGATTCCCCTATATCCCCTATACCAGTTTCGAGGAGACCAACTTCCTTGCTTAAAGGGTATATCATCGATGGCTGATGCAGCTGTGTAACCATTGTCTAGGGCTGGCAAATAGGCAGCAATAGGCTTAATTGCAGAACCGGGTTGTCTTTGAGAATCAGTAGCCCTATTTAAGATCCTATTTCCATCTACATCCCTACCACCGATAAGGGCCTTTATATGGCCAGTCTTGTAATCGATGATAACCGATGCGGATTGGGGTTGAACAATTCCATCTGGGTCCCTAAAGAAATATGAATTATTGATAATCAACCTACCATCTTCATCAATCCTATAGAAACTACTATTAGAATCCAGATACTCCTTGCTAATAATTAGCTCTTTATTTTCCCCAACACTAAATTCACCCTCTGGGATAACAATGGAGCCCACTGTATGGGATACCAGGTTCTTGTTATCATCTATCCTATAATAGTCTGCAATATCTATATGCTTAGGATATATGGTTATTTTATTACTCTTGATTTTTAGATTACCATTGTCCATGACTTCGTATTCGCCATCGGTAAATACTAAATTAAAATCATCATCAAATAAGTTCTCTTGTTTATAGTAGACTATGTTCTTCTTATCATCTATAATATTACCAGCCTTATTCAGCCTCCAATCTATAAGGACAGGATTTTTACGATTGCTGGTATTACCAACTAGGATTTCTACGAAGTTTTCGTAGGCTTCTTCCAATTGCTTTTGCATCTCTACATCAATGGTAGAATAGATACTTAATCCACCAGTAAATAGCATTTCTTCAGCCTGTTCTTTTGTATAACCTAATTTATCCATCAAGGCTTCTATAACCTGAGTTTTTACAAAGTCTGTAAAGTAAGAAGTAATATCAGTTCTTTTGTGTTGACCTGGTTTTAGAACCGTCTTAATATCTACTGCCTTTGCTAAATTATACTCAGCTTCAGAAATCTTGCCAAGCTCAAACATCTTATCTAAAACCAACCTTTGTCTTTCAACAGATGTTTCATTAAATACCAGGATATATTTTTGACCTAAAATATCGGCCTCTCCAACCTTGTAGTGGGCATTCTCATCATAGTTTTCAGGTTTAACCCTTATATATGGTTGATAGGCATTACCTTTTATTGATCCAGCTAGAAGAGCTGACTCGGCAATTGTTAGCTGACCCACATCCTTAGAAAAATATGTTTGGGCTGCCTCTTGTACCCCATAGGCATTTTGTCCAAAGAAGTTCCTATTTAAGTAGGCCTCTAATATTTGGTCTTTATGGAGTACCCTGTCTATCTGTAAGGCTAGATAGGCTTCTTGAATCTTTCTGGACAATTTTTGTTCAGGACTTAGATAAACGTTCTTGGCTAGCTGTTGGGTAATAGTACTAGCACCACGTACAACTCCACCAGCCTTAAAATTGTCCAGCATAGATGCCGCTATACCCCTTAGGTCAACTCCAGGATGTTCATAGAACCTCTCATCCTCAATAGCTATAAAGGCGTCAAGCAGGTGCTGGGGCATATCATCGATACTAACATAGGTCCTAAATTCTGCAGCCTCAATTTTCTCTAAAAGGCTTCCGTCAGGACCATATATGTATGATGTATGGTCTAAAGAAGCATTTACTTGACTAGGGTCTATCTCAGGTGCCTTATTGATTATTGATATGGCCATACCAGCCCCGACTCCACCTGCTAAAACAATCATAATCAAGATTGTCAAAATAAATACCTTGGATGCTTTTCCTATACTAAATCTATAAGCTTTTTTCTTTTTCCTATTATTTGTTTTCTTCTCATTTGGATTGTTGTTTTCAGACATTTTATCCTCCTTAATATTCTATCTTCTAGAACATTTAATTATTGTTTATTATAACATATATTATATACAATGTTAACAAGCTTAAAATGTCAAAAGGATTACAATCCTTATAATAATAGTATTTGTTATGGATTATAAAGGTTAGATAATAGCAGGGATTAGTGTTATAATATAGATAATGTATAATCGATTGGATGGTGATAAATTGCTTAATGACAATAGAAGGCGTGAGAGAACCTTAATTGTTGGCCTTGAATTAACTATGGATACCATTGATATAGATACTTCCCTAGATGAATTACAAGAACTAGTTCAAGCAGCAGGGGGGGTTGTGGTTTCCCGGATTGTTCAAAAAAGAGATTCTATACATCCAGCCTATTTTATAGGTAAGGGAAAGGTTGAGGAAATCAGGTTATATTGTGAGGAATTAGATATAGATGCGGTTGTTTTTAATGATGAATTATCAGGGGCCCAGATAAGAAATCTGGAGAAGATAATTGATAAAAAGATAGTAGATAGGACGAATCTAATTCTAGATATATTTGCCACCAGGGCAACTTCAAAAGAGGGTAAGCTCCAGGTAAAACTTGCCCAACTGAAGTATCGATTACCCAGGCTAGTAGGTATGAGGGACTACCTATCCAGGGAGGGTGGAGGTATAGGTACACGAGGTCCAGGAGAGCAAAAACTGGAGACTGACAGGAGACATATTTTACGGGAAATCAATAATATCGAGAAACAACTCAAGGAAGTAGAGGCTAATAGGCAAATTACCAGAAAAAGGAGACATAACTCCAACTATCCAATTGTTGCCTTAGTTGGCTATACCAATGCAGGGAAATCTACTCTCTTAAATAGGTTGATGGATGATGAAAGTGACGAAAGTAAACAGGTATTTGTAAAGGATATTTTATTTGCAACCCTGGACACATCCTTAAGAAGGGCTAGACTACCCAATGGGCAGATATATTTACTGACTGATACGGTAGGTTTTGTATCCAAGCTACCTACCCATTTGATAGAGGCTTTCAAAGGTACCTTAGAAGAGACTAAATATGCTGATATGCTCCTGCATGTTGTTGATGCCTCAAATAGTGATATAGATATCCAAATCAAGACAACCATAGAAATTTTAAAGGAATTAGAAGTATTAGATAAACCAATAATTACAGTTTTCAATAAAATGGATAGGACGGATATTCAAAGCCTAATCTATGAAAGCAATCTTGTAGGAGAAAAGATATTTATATCTGCTAAAAATGATGTGAACATAGATAAATTAAAGCTCTTAATCCAGGAAAAGCTACCCCAAGAATATAAATATATTCTTATGAAAATACCATACGACAAACAAACTATTTTAAATTATTTTATGAATAACTATGAAATAGAAAACTTGCGTCATGAAGAAGATGGCACATATTTTGACCTAGCAATAAATATTCTAGATTATGAAAGATACAAGGATTATATTGTCAATCCTAAAACAAAAATTGAAAAATAAAAAGGAGTGGTTACCAATGATAATAAGAGATTGTGCAGGGGGAATTGTTTTTAAGGATGATAAGGTATTCATACTAAAGAATGATAAGAATGAATGGATCCTCCCCAAGGGCAAGATTAAAAATGATAATCTTCCACCTGAAACAGCCATGGAAAGGGTAGAGTATGAGGGTGGTGTTAAGGCCAAGATAGTATCTCCTGCTGGTGAAACCGCATATGAATTCTATTCCAGAACTAGAAATACAGCAGTAAATAATAGGATAATATGGTTTATAATGGAGGCTGATAATGAAGACTATAGAATCAACAAGGATGAGGGTTTTACCGATGGTGGTTACTATCCAATTAATAAGGCTATAGAATTGATAACCTACAGCCAGGACAAATCCTTGGTTTCCTTATCCTATAAAAGATTTTTAGAATATAAGGAGTACAAGAAGAAGCTTAATTTTGCTTAAAGTTAGGCTTTTCTGAAAGGAAGATTACTTGCTATGAATAATTATAGGACTGTCTTTTCCTATGGTGAAGCTGAGTTTATAATAAACAAATCTAGGTTTATTGGCTATGCAAACCATATCAAGACTGAAGAAGAAGCCCTAGACTTTATTGAAGAAATCAGCACCAAGCATAGGGACGCAACCCACAATGTCTATGCCTATGTGGTAGGTGAGAATTCTAATATTCAACGTTTCAGTGATGACGGTGAGCCATCCGGGACTGCTGGTATACCAGCCTTAGAAGTGATAAAGAAAGAAGACCTAAGGAATGTTGTAGTAGTTGTAACCAGATATTTTGGAGGTATTCACTTGGGCGCCGGTGGTCTAATCAGGGCATATACCAAGGGGGCCAAGATTGGACTTGATGCAGCAAAGATTGTGGACATGGTTGTCCACCAGGAGCTAGGGATTAAAGTAGACTATAATCTTTACGGGAAAATAGAAAACTTTTTACTAGCCAATGAGTATATAGTGGATGAAGTAACCTTTGATACTAGTGTTAATATTAGTATCTTCGTAGATAGGGAAGAGCTTGATAGATTTATAAAGACCATAACAGACCTATCAAGCGGCAACATTGAGATTAAAAAGTTGGATCTAGTACACCTACCCATTTTAGATGGGAAAAGACTTAAATAACTTTCAAGGCTACTATTTCGATATGGTAGCCTTTATTTCTTCTTAAAGAACTCGTATAAGCCTATAACCAAGAGAAAGATTCCAAAATATCTCCTAAGTTGTTCTTCTTCAATCTTAACTGCTATTAAAGCACCTAGTAAGGCACCTGTAAGTCCTCCAATTACAATGGGTTTAATGTATTTACCTTCTATATTACCTTCTTTTTTATGGGTTATGATTGCAACTATGGATATAGGAATAAAGACAATGAGGTTGATACCCTGGGCTTGGATTTGTGATAAGCCACTAAAAAATACTAAAGAAGGAATCAATATCGTCCCTCCACCAATCCCCATTCCGCTAATAATTCCTGATAAAAATCCTATTAAGATTAGTTTCATCTCCAAATCATCCTTAAGGCTGTATATATAATTAGGCTTCCAAAAAATTTCCTGAGATAATTAACAGGAATCCGATTGAGGAATTTGGCCCCTAAGTAGCTTCCTACAAGTCCACCAATTATGACTGAAAAGGCATGACTGAAGGGTATTTTATTATTAAAGACATATACAAGAACACTGATAATAGTCAGGGGTAAGATTATAGGTATAGCTGTTGCATGAGCCTTATAGTCTTTTAGCTTAAGTAGAAAAACTAGGGAAGGTACGATGATGGTTCCTCCTCCAGAACCAAATACTCCATTAAGAAGTCCTGCCACTAGTCCAAGACCGATTAATTTATACTTATTCTTGTCCATAATTAACTCCTTTATGATATAATTGTAAAGAATACCATGGTATTAATTTCACCATATAAATCCAAGATATACATAAGTAAAACTGGAGGTCACCTTATGAGTGATATAGAACTAATAGTTGAAGATCTAATAGCTTGGTTAAGAGAAAGGGTCGAGGAGGCTGGTGCCAAAGGGTTGGTCTTTGGACTAAGTGGTGGGATAGATTCAGCTGTAATGGCTGGGCTTTCAAAATTGGCCTTTCCATCATCATCCTTGGGTGTTATTATGCCCTGCCATAGCGATTCAAAGGACGAAGAAGATGCCTTATTGGTAGCCCGAGCCTTGGGTTTAGAAACAAAAAGGGTTGATTTAACCAAGACTTTTGATACAATGATAGGGTCCCTAAACCTATCCAATAACAAATTAGCCCTTGCTAATATAAAACCAAGATTAAGAATGACAACCTTATACTATTATGCTCAAAGTTTAAATTATTTAGTAGCAGGATCAACTAATAAATCCGAGTTTTATATTGGATATTTTACAAAACATGGAGATAGTAGTGTAGACTTGCTTCCCTTGGCTGACTTTCTCAAATCCGAGATCTGGGAAATGGCTGATTACTTAAATATCCCCAAATCCATCATAGATAAGGTTCCTAGTGCAGGACTATGGGACAATCAAACTGATGAAGAGGAGATGGGGTTTTCCTATCAGGTCTTAGATAATTTTATCAGGACAGGAGAAGCAGCTGAGGATGTGAAATCAAGAATCCTTACTATGAATGCTAGGAGCCTTCATAAACAAGTATATCCACCTATTTATAAGCAAAATAGGTATAAATAAAATATATTAGCTATTGCCATGCTAGCTTAGTTATTATTATGAGGAGAGTGAATTTGAATGGCAGGACATTCTAAATGGAACAATATTAAACATAGAAAAGGAAAAGAAGACGCCAAGAGGGCTAAGATCTTTACAAAATTAGGTAGAAATATTATGGTTGCAACCAAAGAAGGAGGATCTGACCCAGAATTCAATCCAGCCCTAAAGGCTGCTATAGAGAAGGCTAAGGCCAGCAATATGCCCAATGATAATATTGAAAGGGCCATTAAGAGAGGTGCTGGTGAATTAGGAGCAGACAACTTTGAGGAGATAGTCTATGAAGGCTATGGCCCATCAGGAATAGCTGTTTTTGTTGAATGTCTTACTGATAATAGAAACAGGACAGCACCAGAAATAAGACATGCCTTTGATAAGTTTGGAGGAAATCTTGGACAATCAGGCTCGGTTACCTTCATGTTTGACAGGAAGGGGATCCTAGCCATAGAAAGAGATGATTCAATAGATGAAGATGAACTAATGATGCTGGCCATAGATTTGGGGGCTGAAGATTTTGAAGCTGAAGAAGAAGGTTTTGAGATAATAACCGAACCAGGAGACTTTGATAAGGTTAGGGATGGTCTAGCAGAGGCGGGCTATAAATTTGCCATGGCAGAACTTACCCATATTCCTCAAACTACTGTCAAATTGACAGACCCTGATGATATAAAAAACATGGAAAAACTAATTGACGCTCTTGAAGACAATGATGATGTTCAGGAAGTTTATCATAATTGGGAGATGGATGAATAATCATTTTAACTAAATATTAAATTAAGCATCTGATAACTCTTAACTTATAGATACCTATAGGTTAAGAGTTTTTTATCAAATCGATAAAAAAGTATGTGACAAACTATATAGATATAAGGGAAAGCTTCTAAACAGGAAGGTGTAATGGTATAATTAAGTCTATATAAGTTAGAGCTAAGGGGGTTATTACAATCGAATCCAATGGTAAGATTAATAAAGTAAAAGGCAAGTTTGGAAAGCTAATTATGTATATTGTATTTCTAGTATTATGTTTTTCAATAGGTTTTTTTGGGGCCATGTATTTTGATAAACTTGTTCCAGAAACTTACAAACAAGAAAATACAATTTTTAAGGTCTCCATCCCCTTGATCCTATTGGGTGTTTTCATACTGTCCTATTTAATACATATAATTCTTCATGAGCTGGGACATCTGGTTTTTGGATTGGCAACAGGGTATTCATTTGTTTCATTCAGAGTTGGCTCCTTAGTAGTGACAAAGGAGGATGGTAGATTTAAGGTAAGAAAGTTTAGTATCCCTGGAACTGCAGGCCAGTGTCTCTTGATGCCACCAGAAATGAAGGATGGGAGATTTCCCTATGTAATCTATAACCTTGGTGGTGTTATACTAAATTTCGCGGTTTCAGTGGTGAGTTTCTTCCTAGCCCTCTCCTTAAATCCTACTAATTACCTAGCTAGGATCAGCCTAATAATCTTTACCCTGGGAGGCCTAATTGTTGTTATAACCAATGGTATACCCCTTAAGATATCGGGAGTAGCCAATGATGCCCACAATGTGATGTCCATGATGAAGGATGAAGATGCTAGAAGGGGTTTTTATCTACAACTAAGGGTGAATGGACTTCTTCACCAGGGTATCAGGGTAAGGGATATGGATAAGAATCTCTTTAAATTTAAGCCAGATTCAGATGTTACAAGTCCCCTAATAACTGGCCTTAAGCTGATGGAATGTAATTGGTATTTGGATAAACTGGATTTTAACGGGGCTAGAGAATGTTTGGACTCCTTAGTAAGGCATTTGAAGGATATAGTACCCCTATATAGGTGGGAGATTAATTGTGAGAGGATATTTTTGGAGTTAATTGGGGATTGTGACAAGGAACTAATAGACAGCTTGTATGATAAGGAACTTACAAAATACCTTAAGATGGCTAAATTTATGCCAAGCAAAAAAAGACTATTAATTGCCTATGAAGCCTATTATAATAAAGACAAGACCAGGGCCCTTGAATATTATGAAGAATTTCTTAAACTATATAATAAGTACCCAATCAAAGGGGAAGCGGAAATGGAATTGGACCTAGTTAACTGTGTGATGGATGAAGTAAAGAGATTACCTAGTGTTAAGACGAGCTAAAAGGAGAAGGCTAATGGATATATTTGAAATCTTCTATCAGAACGCAAATAAAGAGAATGCAGAACCTATGTCCTTATATATGAGAAGCTTATTCCCATTTCTGGGTTTAAAAAAGCCAGAAAGGGTCGCCCTGTCAAAGGACTTTTTAAGGAGCAGGAAAGACGACACAGAGGTTGACTGGGAATTTATATCCAAATGTTATGAGAAGGAAGAAAGGGAATTTCAATACCTGGGAATAGATTATTTGGAGAAGGTAAGGGATTTACTTATACCTAGTGATATAATCAAGATTGAGGAATTAATTACCACAAAATCCTGGTGGGATACAGTAGATGCCATTAATCGGCTGGTTGGGTATTTGGCAAAGAAGTATCCTCAACTTAAGGAGGATAATATTACTGAATGGGTAGATTCGGATAATATATGGTTAAATAGGATAAGTATAATCTTTCAACTTAAGTTTAAGGAAGAGACGGATACAGAATTTTTAATTAGAGCAATACTAACTAATTCCTACAAGGGTGAGTTCTTTATTGATAAGGCCATAGGCTGGGCCCTAAGGGAATATTCAAAGACTAATAGGGAATGGGTAAAGGATTTTATAGAGAATAACCCCCTATCTAAATTAAGCGTAAGGGAAGGGAGTAAGTACCTATGAATATATTGATTAGCGCCTGCCTCCTAGGAGTAAATTGTAGATATGATGGAGGGGGAAAATTAATCGATGAAATAGATAAGCTCAAGAACAAGTGTAATCTGATTCCTATATGCCCTGAAATCTATGGCGGACTTGAGACGCCTAGGATACCTGCGGAGCTTATAAATGGAAGAGTAATCAACCGAAAGGGAAAGGATGTTACTGAGAATTTCATAAGAGGGGCTAGGGAAACCTTACACCTGGCTAAATTGTTTAATTGTAAATATGCCCTGTTAAAAGAAAGAAGCCCATCCTGTGGCTATGGCGAAATCTATGATGGAAGCTTCTCGGGGAAACTAGTTAAGGGGAATGGCATAACTGCAGATTTGCTTGTTAGTGAAGGAATTAAGGTTTTTGGGGAGTCAGAAATATCTAATCTCTTGCTTAGGATAAGCAAAGATAAGGAAATTTAATTTATACCTCTTAATCAAATTAATCAAATAATTGGAATGGGGTGAGAAGCTTGTTAAAGAACATAAAAGAGGTTAAAATCGAAGTATATATTCCTGAGGAAGATGTTGTTAAACTCAGGGAAGCATTGAATGAAGTAAATGCTGGGAAAATAGGTAATTATGATAATTGCATAGCAGTAACCAAGGTAAAAGGCCACTTCAGACCCTTAGAGGAGGCAAGCCCCTATAGTGGTAAGGTTGGGGAAGTTTATGAAGGGGATGAGGCTAAGATTGAAATAAGATGTAAAATGGAATATGTTGAGGATGCAATCAAGGTAATAAGGGAGATCCACCCTTATGAGGAACCAGTATATAATATTATTCCAATTCTAAACCATTTCTTTGAGTGAGTTTGAAGTAATCTAGCTTCAAACTTATGTTTTAATTTAATACAAATACTGCTATTATTTTGGAGACAACATTAGGACTTAATAGACAATTAGGAGCTAAAGATTAGGTAAAGGGGCAAAAATATGGCAAAGTATGAAAAAAGATTCAAAGGGGATTTTGATGTCTTTAAGGACTACATCTATGATCGGATTATAAATGCCAGCTCATCGGTTTCCTATGAGGACGGTAGTGAAGTTAGTATGGGTGATACTAGGTTAGCTGTTCAGGTTTTTGAACGGTATAGCATGACTGGTGGTAATAGGGTTAGCTTGAATCTCTCCATCATGGCTAAGGATGATGAGATATTTCTTTCAGCCATAGCATCAGGAGGTAGCCAAGCGGTATTTTTTAAGATAAACACAATAGGCGAGGAAACCTTTTTAAATGAATGTATAGAGGCAGTTGAAGACTACCTTTAATATAGTTAAGAACTAATTAGATATGGACGACCTGGGCTTATATTAAGGGTCCTCCTTTATAATTTCAAGCAGGAGTTAAATCACTAAAGTATTGCGGAGGTTAAAATGGATAAGGTATTGATTCTTGGAGCAGGAGTAATGGGAAGTGCATTGGCGGTTCATCTAGGGAAGAAGGGACATAAGATAAATTTGTGGGGAACCCAATGGGATGGAAAGATGATTGATGAAATGATTAAAACCAAGCACCATAGTCTATTAGATGTAGATATACCAGATAGGGTGGATTTCTTTTATGAAGATGAATTAGAAAGGGCCTTTGATGAGGTTAAACTTGTAATTCTTGCGGTTCTATCCCAGGGTATGGATGAGATTAGTAAAAAGATCAAGCCCCACCTTAAGGCCAATCATATTGTATTGACTGCTACTAAAGGTATAGATGGAAGAAGTCTTACTACCATGACTGGTCTTCTTGAGGCGAACCTTCCTGATCAACTAAAGGGGAAAACTTCCTTTGCTACATTAGGTGGTCCCATCATTGCCAAAGAGCTTGTCCAGGACATATATACTGAGGCTATTTTTGCCTCCAAGGATATTAGTATTGCAGAATACTTAAGGAACACCTTTGAGTCACCTAAGTTTAGGGCTAACATAACAAGTGATATCGCCGGTGTGGAGCTTTGTGCTGCATTAAAAAACTCCTATGCCATAACAATGGGCATATTGGAAGGTCTAGAAGGTGGCTATAGCAATCCCAGGGCAGCCATCATGGCTAGAGGCTCCATGGAGATGGCTACAATTGTGAAAGCATATGGCGGAAGAGGTGAGACTGCTTTAGGTTTGGCTGGTGTAGGTGACTACTATGTAACATCTCAAGGAGGAAGAAATGGTAGATTTGGATATTATTTGGGTCAGGGTATGTCAGTAGAAGAGGCCCTTGCCAAAATGAATAATTCCCCTGTTGAAGGTTTATCCGCAACCTTGAATGGCTTCAAACTTTTAAAGGGGCTGGAAAAGGAAGGAAGTTTGGATATAAGGAGGGAACTTCCCTTATTCTTAGAAACCTACAATATCCTTTATGAGAATAAACCCATAAAAGAGGCAATGAATAGCTATTGGATTAGCAGGAGTTTTTGACAGTATAGGAATTTATTAAAATATTTCCAAAAAACACTTTAAATCGATAAAGAGATGTAGTATAATGTTTAGAAATCAATTAATATTTTCTATATAAAAGCTATGACTAGGACAAACAGATCTATTTAGGTCACCAGAGATAGAAGTTCACCGGCTGAAAGACTTCTTTGATACAGTAGATTGAATACCACCTAGGAGCTCAGTCCTGAATTTAGTAGGGATGTGCGTTTGCTGCGTTAAGGCTATTTCATGCTACATTTGGGTGGAATGCGAGTTATACACTCGTCCTATTTTGGATGGGTGTTTTTTTATACACAGTTTTATAATGGAGGGGGATATAAATGGAAGAAGTTGTAGTTGCCAAATTTGGAGGCAGTTCCTTAGCTGATAGTAAACAGTTTACTAAGGTTAAGGACATAGTAACCTCTGACAAGCGGAGGAGGTATATTGTACCTTCTGCACCAGGTAAGAGGAGCGGTGATGACCATAAAATAACGGATCTATTATATATGTGTTATCAACTAGCTTCCCATGGAATTAACTTTGATGAAGTATACAGCATTATCTCTAAGAGATATGAGGACATTTGCAGTGATTTGGAATTAGACCTTGACATAAAAGAGATATTAACTGATATTAAATACAAGATTCAAGAAGGTGCTACTAGGGACTATACAGCAAGTAGGGGAGAGTATTTAAATGCCCTAATCCTTTCTGAGTATTTAGGCTTTGAATTTGTGGATGCTAAGGACCTAATTGTTTTAGATAAAGGTGATAAACTGGACCTAGAAAAGACCAAGAAAAATGTTGCTTCCACTCTTGCTGATATACCCTATGCTGTAATACCTGGTTTTTACGGGGCAAATGAAGAAGGTCATATTATTACCTTCTCTAGAGGAGGGTCTGATATTACTGGCTCTATAATTGCTAGTGGGGTAGATGCTGTCTTATATGAAAACTGGACGGATGTATCAGGCTTTTATATGGCTGACCCAAGGATTGTTGATAATCCTAGGCATATAGATACCATTACCTATAGGGAACTAAGGGAGTTATCCTATATGGGGGCTCCAGTCCTACATGAGGAATCAATCTTTCCCATAAAGAGTGCTGAGATTCCAATAAATATAAAGAATACAAATAGGCCTGAAGACCCTGGTACCATGATTGTCAGTGAATCAGCCCCAATAAATCATCTAGAAACCATTACAGGAATAGCTGGTAAGAAGGACTTTACAGTAATCTCAATCGAAAAAACTAGAATGAATGAGGATAAGGGATTCTTTAGGAAACTAGTATCAGTTTTAGAGAGTAATGATGTTTCCATCGAGCATATGCCCTCTAGCATTGACTCAATATCCTTAATAGTTTCAAGCTCAGAGATAAATTCCAAGCTTGACAAGGTCATAGAGGAGATCAGGATTTATTGTAAACCAGACTCCATCACAACTTATCCTGAAATGGCCTTGATAGCAGTTGTTGGTAGGGGGATGATCAACACTAAGGGAACATCAGCCAAGATATTTACAGCCCTGGCAAACAACGGAGTCAACATACGAATGATAACCCAAGGCTCAAGTGAGTTAAATATTATAATAGGAATAAAGAACAAGGATTTTGATAAGGCAATATCTGCAATTTATGAAGCTTATAAATAAAATAAGGAGGTTGTATAAAATGAAGGCATATAATGTAGCGGTATTAGGTGCAACAGGTTTAGTAGGAGGCACCATTCTAAAAATTTTAGAGGAGAGGGACTTCCCTATAAACCATCTATATTTGTTTTCATCTAAGAAGTCAGCTGGAAGTTTAGTGACTTTTAAAGGCAAAGAGTATCAAGTTCAAGAGCTGAAGGAGGACTCCTTCACTGAAGATATGGATTTCGCTTTTTTTGCAGCAGGTGGTGCAATAAGTGAAAAATATGCCCAGCTTGCCATTGACAAGGGTGTTAAGGTTATAGACAATTCCAGCGTCTTCAGGATGAAGGACGGAGTACCCCTAGTGGTACCAGAGGTAAATCCAGAAGAGGCTTTCAGGGATAGTGGTATTATTTCCAACCCAAACTGCTCAACAATTCAGTCAGTTGTACCACTAAAACCCCTGCATGATAGGTTTAAAATTAAGAGAATAGTTTTCTCCACCTATCAAGCCGTGTCAGGATCAGGTATTGGTGGATTAAATGACCTTGAAAAGGGTCAGGTTGAATTCTATCCACACCAAATTCAAGCCAACGCCCTGCCTCATATTGATAGTTTTTTAGATGATGGCTATACCAAAGAAGAAATGAAGATGGTAAATGAAACAAGGAAGATTCTTAATGATGATAGTATCAGAATTACAGCAACAACTGTGAGAATTCCAGTCAGGTATTCCCATTGTGTGTCAGCTAATGTAGAGTTTGAGAAACCATTTGAGTTAGAAGAGCTCTATGCAGCCCTTGAGAATTTTGAAGGTATAGTGGTTAAGGATGATGTTAAAAACAATGTCTATCCAATGCCTTTAGATGCAGAGGGTACAGACCAGGTATATGTGGGAAGGATTAGAAGGGATTTCAGTGTTGAAAATGGGGTAAATCTCTGGATTGTAGCTGACAACATCCGCAAGGGTGCTGCTACTAATGCGGTTCAAATAGCCGAGCTATTAATAAATAGATAAGGGGTAGAAGATGAGGTATTTTAGTACTAGAAATAAGGAGATATATGTATCACCAAGTGAAGCTATAATACAGGGCATATCCAAGGAGGGTGGGCTCTTCGTACCTGAAAGCCTGCCCAAAATTAAAAACTTAGGGCTACTGAAGGATATGGATTATAAGAATCTAGCCTTTGAAATAATGAGTCTGTTTTTTACAGATTTTGAACCCGCTAGTCTTAGAAAATGTGTGGATAATGCCTATGATAAAAAATTTACAACTAAGGAAATAGCTCCACTTAAAGAGGTTGATGGTGTCTTTTTCCTTGAGCTCTATCATGGCCCTACTCTTGCTTTTAAAGACATGGCCTTATCCATACTTCCCCATTTATTAAAGGAAGCAATGAGGATTCAAGGGGTAAATAAGGAAGTAGTAATCTTAACTGCTACTTCAGGCGACACTGGTAAGGCAGCCTTAGAGGGCTTCGCCAACGTAGAAGGAATAAAAATAATAGTCTTTTATCCAGAAAACGGAGTAAGCCAAATCCAAGAAAGACAGATGATTACTCAAAGAGGCGACAATACCTTTGTTGTCGCTATCAAAGGGAACTTTGATGATGCCCAAACGGGAGTTAAGCAGATCTTCAATGATCTGGACTTTAGGAAGCTCTTGGAGGAAAATAATTACACCTTTTCATCTGCTAATTCCATAAATATCGGTAGGTTAGTCCCTCAAATAGTATATTATTTTCATAGCTACTTGATACTATTAAGAGAGGGCAAAATAAAAGATGGAGAGCAGATCAATATAGTAGTTCCTACTGGCAATTTTGGAAACATCCTGGCAGCCTATTATGGCAAGTTAATGGGGCTACCTATAGGCAAGCTTATTTGTGCTTCCAATGACAATAAGGTATTGACGGATTTCTTTAATACTGGAACCTATGACAGGAGAAGGGATCTAGTTCTTACAACATCACCCTCCATGGATATCTTGGTATCTAGTAATTTAGAGAGGCTACTCTACCATCTAAGCGGGGAAGATAGTGACTTAGTCAAGGCCTTGATGGAGCAATTGAACCAGGAGGGTTATTACAGAGTTGAAGGTATGGATACTGATAATTTCTATGCTGGCTATTCCGATGAAGGCCAGGTAGCTGAAACTATCAGGAAGCTATTCTTTGAATCCAACTACCTTATGGATACCCATACAGCCGTAGCCTATAGGGTATATGAAGAATATAAGAATGAGACAGGAGACCATACCAAGACGGTGATAGCATCAACAGCCAGTCCCTTTAAGTTTGGTGAGGCTGTGGCTATGGCCATAGGTTTAGATATTAAGAACAAGGATGAGTTTGCTATAATTGAAGATCTAGCCCAGGCCACAGGAACAAGAGTTCCCAAGGCCATAGGTGAATTAAAGTCTAGTGAAATCCTCCATTATAATAGGTGTGAGATTGATGAAATGAAGGATTTAATCAGTGGTTTCTTAAAAGTAGGTGAGTTCAATGATTGAAATTAGAGTACCAGCATCTACAGCAAACCTGGGTCCAGGCTTTGATGCCCTTGGCCTGGCCCTAGACCTAAACAATACCTATCGATTTAAGGAGATAGAGGCAGGACTTGAAATTTATGGGGTAGATGAAAAATATAATAACTCTGACAACCTAATCTATACTTCAATGTTAACTACTTTTAGGAAGCTGGGTTATTCACCTAAAGGGCTAAGGATAGATGTTGAATCTGAAATACCTATCTCAAGCGGACTGGGTAGTAGTGCAGCCTGTATAGTAGCAGGGGTCATGGGGGCAAATTTTTTAGCAGGAGAACCCCTCAGCAAGGAAGAAATCTTCAGCCTAGCCACTGAAATCGAAGGTCATCCTGACAATATTGCCCCTGCTATATTTGGGGGCTTAATAGTTTCCATAATGGAAGATGGGAAGGTCTATTATAACAAGATGGATATCAAGGAAGGAATAAAGTTTATTGTAATCCTTCCCGATTTTACCGTATCAACCAGGGAGGCCAGAAAGGTCCTACCTGATCAGATTTCATACCAAGATGGAGTTTTCAATGTTGGTAGGGTGGCACTTTTATTGTCAGCTCTTTCAAACGGTAGGTTCGACTTATTAAGACCCGCCCTAAATGATAGACTTCATCAACCCTATAGGAGCAAATTGATAAAAGGCTTTGATTTGGTAATAGATAAATGTGTTGAATTGGGTTCCTATGGTGCCTATCTCAGTGGGGCTGGTCCTTCTATAATGGCGATAGCAGATAGGGACGATGAAGAGTTTGTTGAAAAAATGAAGGAATATCTTGGAGGGATAGGCTATAACTGGCATGTTAAGGAGATGGAGATAAATCTTACTGGAGCTACTATGAAAAAAATTCCATAGGATATCCTGTATAAGCTCATATATGAATCCTCATAATAAGATTGATTATCTATTCTTCTAGGAGGATTAATATGGAAGGAAATTCTAATTTTCAACATATCTTAGAGAGTTTTAAACAGGCAGATTTAGAAAAGAAGATTGAAATGTATACTACAGTCAGGGGCCTCTCAGTAGAGCAATATAAGGAACTATTAAAGTATTTTCCTATCAAAGAGTTAGGCAGACTTGAACAGGCTATGGGTTAAAAGGATGAAGACTTTCATCCTTTTATATCTTTTTTATGTGATTTATAAGACTTGATGAAGCCTGCTACTTTAAGATATAATGATTTAAAATCACATTAGGCGGGATAAAATGAAAAAACTCTTAGCACTAATCTTAGTAATTTCTATTAGCCTATCTCTCTTGGCCATATCAATAGAAATGAATTCTTATAATAAAAAGTATTATACACAATCCTTTGAAAGATATGGAGTAGTTGAAGTTACTGGAAAATCCATGGATGACTTAGAAGTAATAACTGAAGATATAATCCTCTATTTAAAGGGGAGGGGTGGAGATGAGTTACTTAATACTCACTTTAATGAAAGAGAAGTACTCCATATGAGGGACGTACAGGATCTATTTAATCTGGCAAGGACCCTAAAATATACTGGACTATTTCTAGCCATCTTAATTGTGGGATATTATATATATAAGAAGGAAGGATTAGGGTTTGGCAGGGCACTCTTCCTTGGTCCATTTGTAATATATGGTATCTTCTTGTTCTTAGCCTTAATTATCTCTAGGGACTTTAACAAATATTTCACATATTTCCATTTGATATTCTTTACCAATGACCTTTGGATTTTGGATCCCAGTAAGGATTTAATGATTCAAATGTTGCCTGAACCATTTTTTATGGGGATAGCCCTAAGAATAATGTTATCTTTCCTTATATTTATGTCAATAATCCAACTAGCAGGATTTATTTTAATAAGGAAAGGTATGAAAAGTGATGAAAAGCTTAGTAGCCAAGTTGAAGGAGATATCAATAATTAATAATAGGAAGAGGATCTTGAAAAACTATTATTCTAAGGAATTAAGAAAGGGCAAGACCTATAGGGCCTCTCTCTTGGACAAGGTCCTCTTTTATACCATCATCTTTATAGGATTGACAGGATATTTATTTGCAAAGTCCAAGGAGTTACTACCGTCAATCTTCCTTTCGGCCCTTCTTCTATACTTCATCAGGATTTCTACTTCACAATTATTTAAGAAATCAAAGGAAAAGAAGATTTCAGCTATTAATGAAGGACTAAAGAAGAAGAAGCTTATCAGGGAGTTCTCAAATTTAAACAAGGAGGGCTTTATTAATTATATAAAGATATTGTTTAAAGATTATTATGATACTGAAGTTGAGGATGCAGATCTACCCTTGGATTTACAGCTTACTAAAGAGGGGGATGTTTTTGGTATCAAATGTATCAAGGCTAGCATGGAGGACAGGATTGGAACTAGGGAACTAGAAGTATTTCATAGGGAATTAAAAAGTCTAGGCTTAGAGGATGGTATTTTGGTAACCAACACCCATTTTACCGAGGGTTTGAAGAATAACACTAGATTAATCCTCCTAGGTTTTGACGATATAGTAGAAATCTTAAAGGAGATTGACAGGTATCCTTCTGATCAGGATATGGAGGATTATATAGTAGATAGGTTTATCGATAGAAGGAACAGTATTAAAAGTCAGGTTAAGAGTTTTAATAAAAGAAAAATAATTCAATTATATGGCCTATGTGCGATATTCTATATCCTTTCATTCTTTATACCTTTTGCCAGATATTATAAATTAATGGCTGTTCTATCATTTCTGATTGCAAGTCTGGTTTCTGGGTATAAGATAAGCGAATATATAAGGATGAGGGATAGGGTTAAAACAGATTAAATAATAGAATATTGACAGACAGAGTAGGTAAAAAGCGTTAAGTGTTAAAGGATGGGAAGTTGCCTTTAAACGAAAGAGTAATCTGCGATTTTTTACCGCATCCGCTGACTAAATTAGAATCTCTTTTCTAATTGTGCAGATGCTGTTTTGTCAAGAAAGGAGATTGTTTTATGTTAAAAAGAAGAACCCGTAAAATCAAGACCCAACATTTAGTAATGGCTGCTTTTTTAACAGCCCTGTCTATTGTTATAACTAGACTTCTTTCAGTTATGCTCCCCGAAGTTAGAATAGGTTTTGGGCGAGTGCCTATAACCATTGCAGGCCTATTGTTTGGGCCCATGCTAGGGGGGATAAGTGGGGCAGCATCAGACCTAGTAGGAATGTTATTATTTCCAACAGGGGCCTACCATCCAGGCTTTACCTTTAGCTCTATGCTAGATGGACTTATACCTGGCTTATTTGCATTATATTTTAAAAGGAATCTAAAAATGGGGAAGCCCTTTACCCTGACTAGGATTTTATTGGTTCATTTGATCACAATAGTAATTACATCCGTTATTCTAAATACCTTATGGTTGACCCAGTATCTAGGTAAGGGATTTTTGGTCTTGTTACCAGTTAGGGTATTAAACTCTATCATAAACATACCTGCCCAGGCCTTTATAGTCTATACCATCTTGAAATACCAGGATAGATTTCTTAAGAATCATTAGGTGATATCCCTTATAGAATGGGTTTGATTTTATATTAACTAAGTATTATAATGGTTGTATAGTATAAAAATTGACAATTATAGGAGGAGTAAGATGAAAAAAACATTACCGATAGCCATGTCAAATAGACATATCCATTTAAGTCAAAAGGATTTAGAGATATTATTCGGTGAAGGATATGAGCTAACTAAGTTTAAAGACCTATCCCAACCTGGCCAATATGCTGCTGAAGAAAAAGTTGACGTAGAAGGACCTAAAGGAACAATTAAGGGAGTTAGAGTTCTAGGACCTGTTAGGGGAGATACTCAATTTGAACTATCAGTTTCTGATGCTTTTGGACTAGGAATCAAGCCTGTTATTAGAAACTCAGGAGAGATAGAAGATACCCCAGGTGTTAAGTTAATTGGACCAAAAGGCGAAGTAGATATAGACAAGGGTGCCATCGTTGCTGCAAGACACATCCATATGCATACAACAGATGCAGAAGAGTTTGGCGTTAAGGATAAAGATGTAGTTAGCATCAAGGTTGGTGGTCCAAGGGGCCTAGTATTTGATGAAGTATTGGTTAGGGTTAGTGACTCATATGCTCTAGAAATGCATGTAGATATAGAAGAGGGAAATGCTGCTGGAGTTAGGAACGGAGACCTAGTAGAACTTATTAAATAGGAGGCCAACTCAGGTGGATATAAAATCTATGATAGACCATACTATCTTAAAACCTGATGCGAAAAAAGATGAGATCCAAGCTCTTTGTCAAGAGGCAAAAGAGTTTGGCTTTTATGCAGTTTGTGTAAATCCCTATTACGTCTCCCTGTGTAAGGATCTATTAGAGGGAAGCAAGGTCAAGATAGCAACTGTCATAGGATTCCCCCTAGGGGCCAATACCAGTGATATTAAAGCCCTAGAGACTAAAAAGGCCATAGATGATGGGGCCGATGAAATCGATATGGTAATTAATATTGGAGCCTTAAAAGATGGGGATTATGGAGTTGTTAGAGATGATATCAAGGCTGTAGTCGAAGCAGCTAAGGATAGGGCAAGGGTAAAAGTAATAATTGAAACATCCTTACTCACAGATGATGAAAAGATCAAGGCTTGTGAATTATCTCTGGAAGCTGGGGCTGATTTTGTTAAGACTTCAACAGGGTTCAGCACTGGAGGTGCCACTGTTGAGGATGTAAAATTAATGAAATCAGTAGTTAAAGACAAAATGGAGATTAAGGCTTCTGGCGGTGTAAGGGATTTTGAAACTGCCAGGAAGATGATTGAGGCAGGGGCTCGTAGAATAGGCACAAGCTCAGGTGTAAAGATTGTTAAGGGAAAATAAAAAGGGCTAGGCCCTTTTTATTTTTTGTATATTATATATCCCAATAAAAATCCTGTTATAAAATTCCTAAAAAAAGAAAAGCTATATACAGGAGGGATATAATGAAAAGGAAAATACTATTGATAATATCATTCAGCATCTTGATTTCCTTAACGGCCTGCACAAACCCACAGCCTGAGAAAGACAAGGCAGAAGTAGAGCATCCAGATTTAATTCAAGTAAATGTTGAGGCTAGAGAATTGCTAACTAGATCGGAAGAGATTTCCAACATGGTTGTAGAGCTCTATGGTATTGATGATGCATCCACAATCATCTTTAATGAGGATGCCTATATAGCTGTCATAATGGCCTTTGATCAAGAGTTTACAGATGAATTAAAAAACCTTATTATCCACCAGGCCAAGGAGAAAGATGCCCTGATAGAGAACATTTATGTTACGAATGATGAAAAAATATTTAGGCAGATTGATGATATAGTGTTTAATTTGCTTCAGGGAGAGTCCTACGATGACCAGGTCAAGGAAATTAATAAAATAGCTAGGAAAATCAAGAAATAAATAAAACCCTTATGGGTTTTATTTATTTAAAAGAAAAGGCTTATAAGAAATAAGTGGATATAAATTGGGTATAGTAAACTATATGCCTAAAGGAGGAAATGACTAATGAAATCGAATCCAGAGAGAATTCAAATAGCTAAAGATATCTACCTTAATATAATAAATGAGGGAAAATTTAAATCTAACTTGCTAAGCTATTATTTTATTAGGCCCTTGGATAGAAGAGAAGTCACCAAGAATACCCTCTTATCCTTGGTCCTAAGAAGGGCTAGCAAAAACTATCCCAGAACTATAGACCTCGAGAGGAAACTGGAAGAGTTATATGGTACAAACCTAAGCCTAGGTATAAATAAGCGGGGGGAAAGACAAGTTATTCGTTATACCATGGAATGGCCCAAGAACAAGTACCTTGATGAGGATTATGATGGTGAAATAATTCAAATACTTAAGGAAATAATTTTTAATCCCCTTGTTGAAGGCCGAGGATTTTCAAAGAGCTATGTAGACCAAGAAAAGGAAAACCTGAGGAGAAAAATTGAAAACAAGATAAATGATAAGGGGGCCTATGCTAGAGAAAGATGTTTTGAAATAATGTGTAAAAATGAAAGATTTGGCTTATTTCCCCTTGGTTATGTAGAGGATTTAGAAGATATTGATGAAGTCAACCTCTACCAGCATTACCAGGAGTTTATAAGGACTAGCCCGATTGAGATCTTCTACGTAGGTCAAGTAGATGACAATATTATAAGCGCCCTTAAGAGTCATCTAGAAATAAGAAGGGATGAAACTATATCCATACCTGAAGATGTCCTAGTAGGTGCTGGGCAGACACGGAATATTGTTATAGATGAATTAGACGTCAATCAAGGGAAACTGGTGATGGGCTATAGGGCAGCTATCCACCATAATGATAAATTATATAACCCCCTTCTTTTAGCTAGCGACATTTTAGGAGGAGGTCCAAATTCTAAGCTCTTTATAAATGTCAGGGAAAAGGAGAGCCTGGCCTACTATATAGGTTCATCGACCTATAAGTATAAGTCCTTGATGTTGGTGGAAAGTGGAATAGAATTCGATGATTTTGATAGGACAGTTGAGATTATTAACCAGCAATTGGAGGAATTAAAGGCAGGTAAGTTTACTGACGAAGATGTAGCTAAATCAAAAAAATCCTTGGTGACTAATACTGAGTCCATTAGGGATAGCTTATTCTTAATGTCTGAGTTCTTTTTTAGCCAGCTTATTTCAGGGGATAAGAGAAGTCTGGAAGAAGTACTCGATGATTTTCAAAAGGTTGAAAGGGAAGAAATTATTGAAGCCGCTAAGAGGATAAAACTTGATACTATCTATTTTATGCGAAATAAAAAGGAAGAAGTGGGGGTAGAGAAATGACTTATAAGGAAATTTATAATGATACTATAGATGAAAGAATCTTGTCCACTGTCAGTACTCAGGGTATAAGGATATTTTTTATGCCCAAGGAAGGTTACAGTAAAAAATATGCTGTATTTAGCACCGATTATGGTTCAATTGATAATATATTTGTCCCTATAGGTGCTAGGGATAGGCTTGAGGTGCCTGAGGGGATAGCTCATTTTCTTGAACATAAGCTATTTGAAGAGGAAGATGGAGATGTATTTGAGAAATTTTCCAACATAGGTGCCCAGGTAAATGCATTTACTAGCTTTAACCAAACCTCCTATCTCTTTTACACATCCAATAATTTTTATACTGGATTAGAGTATCTTATAGACTTTGTTCAGAACCCATATTTGACAGATGAGAATGTTGAAAAGGAAAAGGGGATAATAGGTCAAGAAATCATGATGTATGAGGATAATCCGGGCTGGAAGGTTTATTTTAACTTGTTAAAGGCAATGTATCATGAGCATCCTATTAGGATAGATATAGCTGGGACAATTGATAGCATAAAAGCTATCAGCAAGGAGTTGTTATATACCACCTATGAAACTTTTTACAATCCTTCCAATATGGTCCTATTCGTCATTGGAGACTTAGATTTTGATGAAATTGTAAGGGTAGTTAACAAGGCTGAAAAAGAATTTGACTTGACTACAGGAGATATAGAAAGAATCATACCTGATGAACCTAAAGAGGTAAAGGATAGACTAGTAGAGGAAAAAATGACCACTTCTATGCCCATGTTTTATATGGGGTTTAAGGATGCTGATACAGGCTATAAGGGCAGGAAAATGATAAAAAAGGATATAGTAACCAATATTATCTTGGATATGTTGTTTGGTGAAAGTACAGAGTTTTATAACAAACTATATGAGGAAGGCCTAATAGACACTAGCTTTGGGGCATTCTACACCTGCAAGGAAAGCTATGGTCATTCCCTATTAGTAGGCCAATCCAATGAGCCTGAAACCCTCCACAATAGAATTCTAGATAGAATCAAGCTCCCAGCAGATGAAGTCTTAAAAGAGGACGATTTTATTAGGATTAAGAGGAAGGAGCTTGGTAACTTTATCATGGGTATGAACTCCATCGAATTTATCGCCAATAATTTCACAGACCTATTCTTTAGTGGTTTTATGATTACAGATTATCTTGAATTATTAAAGGAAATAAAATATGATGATATCATAAGAAGGTTTAACTCCCACTTTAAAGAAGAAAATCTATCCCTATCCATCATTAGGCCCCTCTAGGTAGGGATGGGAATAGATTCAAATTTATGATATACTAGAAACATAATTTCCTATGAAAGGTGGAGCAAGATGGATCCAGTAGCTTTTGAAATTTTTGGTATAAAAATTAGATGGTATGGAATTTTTATAGCCACAGCCTTCTTTCTCGGAACGCTTCTTGCATCGAAGGAGGCTAAAAGACGAGGAATAAATGAAGAAGAGATAATCGACCTGGCCTTATTTGCTATACCGGCAGCCCTAATTGGGGCCAGGGCTTATTATGTAATTTTTACATGGGACATGTACAAGCACAACCCTATTGAAATCTTTAACATTAGGGGAGGAGGACTTGCCATACACGGTGGTGTTATTGCAGGTGTTCTAGTAGGACTTATATTTTGCAAGGTCAGGAAGCATAATTTTTGGACCTTTGCCGATATAACCGCCCCCAGCATAATTTTAGGCCAAGCCATTGGTAGGTGGGGAAACTATACCAACCAGGAAGCCTTTGGAGGACCTACTGATCTACCGTGGGGCATAATGATTGACGGAGTTAAGGTACATCCTACCTTCCTCTATGAATCCATATGGAATTTTCTATCCTTTATATTTTTAGTCTGGTTTAGTAGAAAAAAATCCCAGGTAGAGGGGGAGGTCTTTTTACTCTATGTAATCCTATATTCCCTAGCTAGATTCTTCATAGAAGGGTTAAGAACAGATAGCTTAATGTGGGGGGATTTTAGGGTTGCACAAATTGTCAGTGTAGTATCCATACTACTAGCTGCTCTTGTTCTTTATCGTAGGAAAAAGGCTCTCAGTAAATAAGTAGACTTATATATAAAAACACAGACCCAAGGTCAAATCTTGGGTCTGTGTTTTTGTTTTTGTCGAACTTGGAAAATACTTGCTAGCTAGTCATTGACTTTGAAGATAGTTACCCTTGAGAAGGATTGTCTCCTTCTAGTATTTTTACTAAGAATAAGTCGTTTTATATCAGAAAAGAACAAAATGTGACCAAAGTCCTAATTATATGGGCAAATAATTAAAAAGTGTAGAAGGAATTATGAAAAGGGTATAGAATGTATATAATAGTGGTGGAAAGTGGAGTGAAGTGGTAGATAAACCTAAGGTGGTTGGTATCATGTTCATAGGCGAATATCAACATACAATAGATTCCAAGGGAAGGATAATTATCCCCTCTAAATTTAGGGAAGAACTTGGTGATGAATTTGTAATAACCAAGGGCTTAGATAATTGTCTTTTTGTATATCCCAAAGATGAATGGGAGATTTTAGAGGACAAGCTTAAAAAGCTTCCACTAACCAATAAGAATGCAAGGGCCTTTGTTAGGTTTTTCTTTTCTGGAGCCAGTGAATCAAACCTAGACAAACAAGGAAGGGTTTTAATTCCTGCAAATTTACGAGACCATTCCAGGATTGAAAAGGATGCAGTTATTATAGGTGTTTCTACCAGATTAGAGATTTGGAGTAGGGAAGAATGGGAAGGCTATATAGATGAGGATAACTTAAGTTATGATAGCATAGCTGAAACCATGGCTGAACTTGGTATATAGATGGAGGAATTTCAATGGAATTCAAGCATACACCAATTATGTTGGAAGAAGTAATCGATGGACTCAATATAAAGGAAGATGGAATTTATATAGATGGAACCCTTGGTGGTGCAGGTCATTCTATTGAAATTGTGAAGAAATTAAGAAATGGACAACTTATTGGGATAGACCAAGATGAAAATGCCTTGTCTAAGGCAAAGGAAGTCCTAAAGGATTATTCTGAAAGGGTTGTTTTTGTTAAGGATAATTATGAAAATGTTGACTCAATATTAAACCGATTAAATATTCCTGGGGTAGATGGGATACTTTTAGACATAGGAGTTTCCTCCCACCAATTAGATGAAGCTACTAGAGGTTTTTCACATAATAAAGATGCACCCTTAGATATGAGAATGGATAGATCCCAAACTCTAACCGCCTGGGATGTTGTTAATAAATATTCAATGAAAGAACTAGAAAATATCATATTCAATTATGGTGAGGAAAGATGGGCTAGGAGAATTGCTGAATTTATAGTTGAGATAAGGACGGTTAAACCTATAAACACCACCTTAGAACTGGTCTCAGTGATTAAAAAGGCCATACCTAAACAGGTCAGGATGGAAGGCCACCACCCAGCTAAGAAGACATTTCAAGCAATTAGGATAGAAGTCAACAGGGAATTGGAAGTATTAGAAAGATCCATAGAGAAGATGGTAAAAGCTCTTAATCCAGGTGGTAGATTAGCCATTATAACATTTCATTCCTTAGAAGATAGGATAGTAAAGAATGTCTTTAGGGAGTTAAATAAGGATTGTATCTGTCCACCTAATCTACCTAAATGTATTTGTAATAAGAAAAGAGAAATTCGGATAATAACCAGGAAGCCAATTCAACCCAAGGGTGATGAAATTCAACTCAACCCGAGATCACGTTCGGCTAAGCTTAGGATAGCTGAGAAACTTTAAGGTTCTAAAAGGATAAGGGGGAGAATAAATTGTTAGTAGCTAAGTCAGAAGCCAACTATTATCCAGAATATATATATGAAGAGGAATATCGGCAAGTTGTTGAAAAAAAACGTAGAAGAAGGGTCAAAAAAGCCAGTAAAAGGAAAAACAATTCAAAGGTACTGGTTAAATTTGCATGTTTTACTATGGCCCTAATAAGTCTTTCTATAGCATTATTTATTCTGGTAGGATACTCCCAAATAACTAGCTTGAGGATGGAAGTAACTAAATTGGAAAGACAGAAGCTTGAGTTAGAGAAAAGTAAGATGAACTTAGTTGCAGATTTAGAAGAGTTGAAAAACACCATAAATGTAAGTGAAGAGGCTATTACCAAACTTGGTATGTCATATCCCAAGGAAGGTCAGATAATTTACATATCAACTGAGGATACAAGGGTAGAGACTAGTATAGATGAAAGTGCATCAAGTAAATTAAATGAGTTTTTGAGTATTTTTTCTGGATTTTTTAGGAGGTTACAAATTTGAACATACCTATGAAATCTACCAAGACAAGACTTAAGGTAGCATTTGGATTTGCTGTAACTCTTATTATAGCATTAATCCTTAGATTGGGTTATTTACAAATATATAAGGGCGATGAACTTCAAAAAGGAGCCTTGGAACAATGGACCAAATCCATAGATATTAAACCCAAACGTGGTATAATTTACGATAGAAAAGGGAAGAAACTAGCAATAAGCGTGAATGCATTCACTGTTTGGGCATATCCAGCGGACATAAAGAATCCAGAAGAAACAGCCAGAATCTTAGCTGATGTATTAGATATGGATTATGATCAGGTCTTAGAGAAGCTTACTAAGAACCAAAGCACTGAAAAGATCAAACAGTGGATAACTAGAGAGGAGGCTAATGAGTTAAGGCAGCATGGACTTAGTGGCATAAGTATAGTTGATGATAACAGGAGATATTATCCTAATGGGAATTTTGCAGCCCATATAATAGGTTTCACCAATATTGACAATGTGGGTTTAGCCGGTATAGAAAACGTATATGATGAATATCTTACAGGTATTCCAGGTAAATGGCTTAAGATGACGGATGCTGCCAATAGACAATTGCCCTATGATGGTGAAAAGATTCATGAACCTGAGGATGGAACCTCTTTAGTGCTTACCATAGATGAAACCATACAATACTTTGCTGAAAAAGCAGCCCAACAAGCCTTATTAGATAATAAGGCTAAAAATGTCTCTATAATCATAATGGAGCCTAAGACAGGGGATATATTGGCCATGGTGTCAAAGCCTGATTTTGATCTAAACAATCCTAGGGAACCATTAGACCAAGCTTTAAAAGCTGAATGGGCCAATTTACCAATAGATGAATTACAAGACAGATGGTATGATATGTGGCGGAACTTTAATGTAAATGATATTTATGAACCTGGGTCCACCTTTAAGCTGATAACAGCAGCTGCAGCCCTAGAAGAAAATACAACAAGCCTTAATCATCATTACTACTGTAATGGATTTATTAGGGATATAAAGGGGGAGGTTCTTAGGTGCGCTAGGTGGTATAATCCACATGGGTCCCAGTCTTTGAGGGAGGCCTTAAACAACTCATGTAACGTTGCCTTTGTAAACATAGCCAGGCAGCTGGGAAAGGAAAAATTCTATGAATACATAAGGGCTTTTGGCTTTGGAGAAAGAACGGATATAGACTTGTTAGGAGAAGAAATTGGAATAATACCTAGCAGTTCAGATATTATTAAAGAGATTAATCTAGCTACCATGTCCTATGGTCATGGTGTAGCCATAACCCCTATTCAATTAGTGAATAGTGTGGCAGCTATGTCCAATGGTGGCTATCTTATGAAACCAAGGTTGCTACAAAAACTAGTTGATATAGAAGGAAATATAGTAGCTAGCTTTGAGCCTGAAGTAAAAAGGCAGGTACTTTCCAAGAAGACTTCTGATACCATGTTAAGTCTGATGGAATCAGTGGTATCTGATGGCTCAGGTAGAAGTGCCCAGGTACCAGGTTATAGGATAGGGGGCAAGACTGGAACTGCACAAAAAATAATAGATGGTAGATATGCCCAAGGAAAATACATAGCATCCTTCATAGGGGTGGCTCCTATTGATGATCCTAAGGCTGTTGTTTTGGTAACCGTTGACGAGCCTACTGGAAGTTCATATTATGGTGGATCTGTTGCAGCACCGGTAGCCAAGTCAATTTTTGAGGACTTATTCAATTATTTGGAGATTCCACCAGAGTACACAGATGAAGACTTGGATCAAGAGTCTGAAAGGGTTATATTACCTGATTTAAGGAATACCCATATTGGAGATGCAGGAACGACCTTAACAGACCTAGGACTTAGGTACACAACTGAATATATCGAGATAACCAGTGATTCAACTGTAATTGACCAATTTCCAGCACCTGGTGTTGAGGTACAAAAAGGGTCCATCATAGATTTATATTTGAATTCTAGACCTAGTAATGTTAAAATTATGCCATATTTAATTTATATGACCAAGAAGCAGGCAATGAAAACCTTAGATGAAATGGGCCTAGAATATACCTTCAAGGGGGAGGGTGTTGTAGTAGATCAATATCCACTACCAGGTGAAGAAATTACCATTGACACTGAAATAGTAGTAGAGTTTAATTAACTATAGATACTGATAATAGGCGACTTTAATAAGTTGCCTATTAATTGATTATACAAGGGAGGAAGATATTAATGTTGCTGTCAAAACTTATTGAAGAGTATCCGACTATTAATCTTGCAGGAAACCTGGAAGTGGATATTACTGGAATAGAGCACGATTCAAGAAGAATCAGAGAAGGAGATATCTTTGTAGCCATAAGTGGATATACCCATGACGGACATGACTATATAGAGGATGCTATCAAGAAAGGAGTAAAGGCCATCGTTCATGAAAAAAAAGTCGATTTAGGTGAGGGAGTTGCTAGCATCCTGGTAGAAGATTCAGTAGATGCCCTAGCCTATCTTACTTCAAAATATTTTCAACACCCATGGACGAATTTGAATATGATAGGTATTACAGGGACAAATGGCAAGACTACTACCACATACATAATAAAGCATATATTGGAAACAGCTGGGCAAAAGAGTGGGATAATCGGTACCTTGGGAGTTGTTATAGATAAGGAACTTATCAAGACACCCAATACCACTCCGGACTCATTAGAAATACAAAAAAGCCTAGATCAAATGGTAAAGGCTGGAATTGAAGCCTGCGTTATGGAAGTTTCCTCCCATGCCTTGGATATGAAAAGGGTTAATCATATGGCATTCGATGTTGGCATTTTTACTAACCTATCAAAGGACCATTTGGACTACCATAAGGACATGGAGACTTATTTTAATTCAAAATTAAAACTATTTCTGGAGACCAAAAAGCTAAATATAATAAACACCGATGATGCCTATGGTAGGAGAATTGTTGAGCAAACAAGTGATAGGGTTAAAACCATAACATATGGTTTAAGGGATGCAGACATTTTTGCATCAGACATAGTATACCAAAAGAGCAGGCCAAGCTTTAGACTAAATACCCCTAAGGGTAGTCTAGATATACTATTAGGGATTCCAGGAGAGTTCAATATCTATAATTCCCTAGCAGCTGCAGCTACTTGTTTTGGGTTGGGGGTAGACCTAGACGATATCAAGGCAGGCTTGGAGAGCTTTAAGGGAGTTAGGGGAAGATTTGAAGAAATTGAAACCAATAAGGATTTTCGAGTCATACTAGACTTCGCCCATACTCCTGAAGGAGTAAAGGAAGCCCTCAAGACCATAGAAAAATTTGCAGAAGGTAGAATAATTGTGATTATAGGGGCTGGAGGCAATAGGGACAAAACAAAGAGGCCTGAAATGGGTAGAATAGCTGCCCAGTATTCTGATTTGGTGATTGTTACATCGGATAATCCAAGATTTGAGGACCCAGAGGCTATAGCCAATGATGTACTTAAGGGAGTTTTAGAAACGGATACAGACTACAGACTTATTATAGATAGGAAAGAGGCTATTAATTATGCTATAATGAATTTTAGGCCCAAGGATACCATCTTCATTACTGGTAAGGGTCATGAGGAGACCATATCCATCATGGGCAAGGAAATACCCTTTAATGAAAGGGAGATTGTCTTAGACATTTTAAAGAAGATCTAGACCTATACCTGAGAGGAGATACTAAATGATTGAATATATAGATATAATTAGAACACTACTAATTGCATTTTTGATTACCTTACTGCTAGGACCCCTTGTAATCCCCATGCTTAGAAAGCTTAAAATTGGTCAAAGTATAAGGGAAGAGGGGCCTAAATCCCACTTATCTAAATCAGGTACACCAACCATGGGTGGGTTAATAATACTCCTATCCTTGATTATAACTATATTTTCATCAGGTATAGTCACTAAGGATACCTATGTTCTAGTTTTATTGACCTTGGGCTTTGGACTTATAGGACTTATAGATGATTATCTAATAGTTGTAAAGAAGAGCAACCTAGGACTTAAGCCTTCGCAAAAGCTAATAGGGCAGATTGTTCTAGCAGTAATCTTAGCAGTTTATCAATCTAATACATCTGAATTAGGGACCAAGGTTATCATTCCCTTTGTAGAAAACCATCATTTAGACCTGGGAATACTCTACATTCCCTTTATTGCCTTTGTTGTTGTGGGAACGGTAAATAGCGTTAACTTGACTGATGGCTTGGATGGTCTAGCATCCGGAGTAACCTTGATTGTTATGTCTTTTTTTGGGCTTGTTTCTTTGAAGTGGGGATTCTCAGGCATATCCATATTTGCAACTGCCCTTGCGGGAGCCTGCTTAGGGTTCCTAATGCACAACTCCTATCCAGCCAAGGTCTTTATGGGGGATACAGGGTCTTTGGCCTTAGGTGGGGCTGTGGCTACAATAGCAGTACTATTAAACCTACCCCTAATTCTTCCTATCGTTGGAGGAATTTATTTTGTTGAAACCTTATCTGTAATTATTCAGGTTATTTCTTTTAAACTAACAGGCAAGAGGGTATTTCTCATGTCCCCCCTCCACCATCATTTTGAATATAAGGGTTGGAAGGAGACAAAGATAGTAGCTGTATTTTGGTTTACTACGGTTATACTATGTTTAATAGGTATCTTGGCCTTAAAAATCTAATAGGGTGATAAAATGGAATTATTAGGTAAAAATGTTTTAGTTATTGGTTTAGGTATTTCTGGTGTTTCCACAGTAAAGGCCCTTGATAAACTAGGGGCAAAAATATGGGTTACTGATTCAAAAAGTGAAGAGGAACTTGGTGATATTCTTTCAAACTTGGCCGATATAAGTCTTAACAAGCACTTGGGTGTAAGTGATATGGACATAAGTCAAGTAGATTTCATAGTAAAAAGCCCAGGTGTACCTCCATCTATCCCTATCCTTAGAAAGGCTAGGGATATGCATATAGAGATAATGAGCGACATAGAACTTGCATATAGGCTGAACAAGGCCAACAAGATGATTGCCATCACTGGAACCAATGGAAAAACAACTACTACCAGTTTGGTAGGGGAGGTTTTGAAGGCTGCTAACTTAAGGACCCATGTTGTTGGGAACATTGGAAGAGGTATCTTAGATAGCTTGCTTGATGCTGAGGAAGGAGATATCTTCCTTATAGAGGCCAGTAGTTTTCAGCTAGAAGATACCAATTTTTTCAAACCCAAGGTTAGTTTGATTTTGAACCTAGCACCAGACCATTTGGATTGGCATAAGTCATATGATAACTATATTAGGGCTAAGAAGAAAATCTTCATCAACCAGGATGGAGAAGATTATGTGGTGTTAAATTATGATGATGCACTTCTAAGGAGTTTTGAAGATGAAATCAAGGCCAATATAATTTGGTTTTCTACTAATGAAATCCTAGATCAAGGCATATATATAGATGGTAGGGATATTGTTATAAAGCTAGGCAGGGACAAAATCCATTTAATGCAGCAGGATGATATGAAACTTTTAGGAAGACATAATTTAGAAAATGTTCTAGCTTGTATTGGAATCTGCTATGCCATGGGGGTTGATTTAGATATTGTGAAGGCAACCATCCAGGAGTTTAAGGGTGTAGAGCATAGGTTGGAGTATGTCATGGAATGGCAGGGCATAAGCTATTACAATGATTCAAAGGGAACCAATCCAGAGGCTAGTATTAAGGCCATAGAAGCCATACCTGAGCCCATTATATTAATCGCAGGTGGGTATGACAAGGCATCAGATTTTGATGACTTTGTTAAGGCCTTTAAGGGTAAGGTGAAGACCCTAATTTTACTAGGTGAAACAAAATATAGCATCAAGGCGAGTGCCGATAAGTTTAATTTCAAGGATTATCATATAGTGGAAAGCCTAGAAGAAGCAGTACAATTAGCTTCTAGGCTAGGTAATGCTGGAGATCATGTCCTATTGTCACCTGCCTGTGCCAGCTGGGATATGTTCAATAGTTTTGAAGAAAGAGGTAGGGCATTTAAAGATGCTGTCTTTAAATTAAGGGAGGACTAATATGGCTAGAAAGAAAAAAAATGAGAAGAAAAAGGCTGTAGATTTTACTCTATTTCTCTCCATAATGATTCTAGTCTTTATTGGAATAATAATGGTTTTTAGTTCAAGTTGGCCTGAGGCTATGCAAAAATTTGGGGATGGCTACCATTTTTTAAAAAGGCAGTTAGTATTTTCTGTAATTGGGTTCATGGCTATCATTATCCTTATGAATATCGACTATCGAATCTATAGGAAATTTGCCCTACCAATCTTCATATTTGCTGTAATACTAGGTCTCCTGATCTTTACACCTTTAGGGGATGAGAGTAAGGGGGCCAGAAGGTGGCTAATCCTATTTGGGTTTAGGTTCATGCCCTCAGACATAATAAAGCTTGCTTCAATAATCTTCCTTTCAGCCTTTTTGTCCAACAAGAAAGAACGTACTGGGACCCTACTACTTGGTACAATACCCGCCCTTATCATTATAGGATTCTCTTGTGGTCTAATATATCTTCAAAAAGATTTAGGAACAACAGTGACCCTAGGAGCTACCCTGGTTGCCATATTTTTTATAGCCGGGATGAGAATTTCCCACCTTCTTGCACTTGGAGCAGGTGCCGCCGGCCTATTATATTATGCAGTGACATCTGAGGGAAATGAGTATCGCTTGGAAAGGATAACTGCCTTTATGGACCCTTTTGCAGATAAGCTGGATACAGGTTGGCAAGCAGTTCAATCCCTTTATGCTATCGGTTCAGGAGGTTTATTTGGCTTAGGGTTAGGGAAGAGTCGACAAAAATTTTTCTATATTCCAGAGTCTTATAATGATTTTATATTTTCTATTATTGGAGAAGAATTAGGCTTCTTTGGTAGCCTACTTGTTATAATATTATTTTTGATTGTAATTTGGAGGGGCATAATCATAGCATTAAAGATAGATGATACTTTTGGTTGTTTTCTGGCTACAGGAATTATCGCCTTAATAGGTATCCAGGCTCTCATACATATAGCAGTTGCAACATCATCGATACCTACAACAGGCATTACCTTGCCCTTTGTTAGCTATGGTGGTACTTCTCTAGTAATGAACATGGCTTCCATTGGAATATTGTTGAATATTTCCAGGCAGGCCAATATAGAGAGGAGTTGAAATAATGAAATACATAATATCAGGTGGTGGTACTGGAGGCCATATCTACCCTGCCTTGGCTATAGCTGAAGAGATAAAGAATTCAGACATGGAGGCTGAGATCCTATATGTTGGGACAGAGAAGGGCCTAGAAGCTGAATTGGTTCCAAAGGCAGGACTGGATTTTAGGTCTATAAGGGTAAGAGGTTTACCCAGGAGAATCAATAAAGACTCCTTGATTGCCCTTAGGGAGCTGATTGCAGGACTTAAGGAGTCCCAGGAAATTATTGAAACATTTAGGCCAGATGTTGTAATAGGTACAGGCGGCTATGTCTGTGGTCCAATTGTTTACAAGGCAGCTAAAAATAAGATTCCTACAATTATCCATGAGCAGAATGCCTTTCCTGGAATCACCAATAAAATCCTATCCCGTTATGTAGACAGGGTTGCAACAACCTTTGACGAAGCAAAAAAATACTTCAAACATCCAGATAGGGTGGTAAAGACAGGTAATCCCATCAGGCAGGATATATTAAATCGAGACAAGGATACTTCCTACAAGGTCTTAAATATAGATCCAAATAAGCCATTTGTTCTGTCCTTTGGAGGCAGTGGAGGACAAAAGAAACTAAATGATGCAGTTTTAGAAATCTTAATAAATAAGGATTGGAATAATAATTATCAATTAATACATGTCACTGGTAAGCGTTTATATGATTCATTTATCAAGGAATTAAAAGATAATGATATAGAATTAGACAAGGGTGTTAGAATCCTACCCTACCTATATGAAATGCCTGAAGCATTGAATATAGCCGACCTCTTGATATCAAGCTCTGGTGCCATAACCTTGGCTGAGACATCTGCCATAGGCTTAGCAAGTATCTTGATACCCAAGAGTTACACTGCGGAAAACCATCAAGAGTACAATGCCAGGGCCTTTGAGGAGGCTGGAGCGAGTGTTGTTATCCTAGAGAAGGATTTAGCTGGAAAAATGTTAATGGACACTATAAATAACTTGATGAAAGATAAAAGAAAACTTCAAAAAATGGCTAATAATAGCAAGAAAATGGGTAATAACTCAGCAAGCCAAGAGATTGTTAATTTGATTTATGAAATAATTCCAAAATAGTAACCCCATCCACCTTGATGAATAAGATAAAGGTATAGGAAATCTATATCTGAATCTTCATTGGAGGTGGAATAGTGGAAAAGTATATAATAAATGGAGGCAATAGGCTATATGGTGAATTACCTATTATAGGGGCAAAGAATGCAGTTCTTCCCATACTAGCTGCTACAGTTATCAATGGAAGTAGTAATCTTATCTCCAACGTTCCAAAACTTAGGGATGTAGAAATCATGATAAAAATTCTAGATTCCTTAGGAGCTAAGGTGGAGATGAAGGGTGACACAATAGCTATTGACTCCAGCAAGATAAGCAAGGTTACCCTACCAGAGGAGCTAGTTAGGGAAATGAGATCTTCCATTATTTTTATGGGGGCCCTATTAGCGAGATTTGGTGAAGCGGTTTTGAGCTATCCTGGAGGATGTGAAATTGGTCCTAGGCCCATTGACCTACACCTTAAATCCTTAAGGCAGATGGGAGCTGAAATCGAAGAATCCCATGGCTTCCTGTATTGTAAGGCCAAGGGACTAAGGGGTTGTGATATCCAGTTAGATTATCCTTCTGTGGGAGCAACTGAAAATATAATTTTAGCAGCATCTACCGCTGATGGAACTACAATAATTAGAAATGCAGCCAGGGAGCCAGAAATAGTTGATTTACAAGATTACTTAAATAAAATTGGTTGTCGTGTAAAGGGAGCTGGTACTAGCATAATCGTAGTTGAAGGAGTTAAGGAACTTCATAGCTGTGAGCATAGGATTATCCCTGATAGGATTGTAGCAGGGACCTATATGGTGGCAGCCGCTATTACTCAAGGAGAGATAGTACTTAAAAATCTTGTGGTAGAGCATCTACAGAGCATCATTGCAAAATTAAAGGAAACAGGTACTAGGGTAATTATCGATAAGAAAGACATCAAAATTATAGGCCCTGATAGGATATTACCCATAGAAATGCTGCAAACACTACCATTTCCAGGATTTCCAACAGATATGCAGGCCCAGTTTATGGCCCTCCTATCAATAGCTGATGGTACGAGTATCATAAATGAAACCGTCTTTGAAAACCGATTCAAACATGCGGAGGAGTTGACTAGGATGGGGGCTAATATTAAGACCTTTGGAAATGTTGCCGTTATTAAAAGGGCAAATAAATTAACAGGGGCAAAGGTATATGCCAAGGATCTACGAGGTGGGGCAGCCCTAGTCCTAAGTGGACTAGTAGCGGAAGGCGTTACAGAAGTAGAAAACATCTATCACATAAATAGGGGTTATGAGAGTCTTTATGAAAACTTGAATAGGTTAGGGGCTAAGATAATTTCGGTTTAATGCAGCTTTTGCTGCAGGAAAGAAATTGGACAACCTGGAGTGAAAAATAATGAGAGCAAGCAGTAGAATAGAGAAAAAACATAAAAGGTTTAAGAGACTAGTAAGTCTTATTCTTATCATAAGTATACTTACAATCTTACTAGTATTTCTATTAAACTCAAACTATTTTAACATAGATAAAATAACTATCAAGGGTAATGAAAAGATTACCAAGGAGAAACTACTACATACATCTTCAATAAACTTTGGAGAAAATATATTCAGAATTAGTACTAGACAGGCTGAGGAAAGTATTAGAAAACTACCTTATGTAAAAACAGTAAAAATTAGAAGGGAATTGCCGAGAACTATAAGTATAGAGGTCGTGGAGAGAGAGGAAAAAGTCCTATTAAAGGACATATCCATGTATTATATTTTGGATGAAGAAGGGTATCTATTAGGTAATACAGATAGTAATAATGATAATCTACCAGTAATTCTGGGGTTGAAGACTGAGAGAATAGACCCGGGAGATAATTTATTTGCCAATATGGAAGTAAAAGAGCTGGAAGACCTTATTAAGGAGAGCGAATATTTAAACCTATTAAAGGAAATAGAGGCTATAGAAATCGAAAACCAGAAGAATGTTAATATCTTGATAAATAATGGTATTAATGTTGCCTTTGGACCCTTAAGTAATGTAAAATATAAGGTAGGTTTATTAAGTGAAATATTCAACCATTCTAAGGAGAATGAAATAGAGATCAGGGAAATAATTATGAACAGGGGAGAACATCCTATAATTGTAACAGATAATTAGAAATGAGGGATGTAATGAAAGAATTTAAGAATTACATTGCACTTATATTGGTGTCCATATTTTTAGGCTTGATACTGTCTATTCATTTTAAGACCATAAACAAAACAGTTGGAGTAGGGATAATTCCAGCCCAAAGGGCTCAACAATTAGCTACTGAATTACAGAAAGTACAAAGTGATAAGGAAGCTCTACAAAACAGGGTCCGAGAACTTGAAGACAGGATAGAACAATATGAAAAAAGTGAAGTTGACAAAAATGTCTTTGCAGAAAACCTATACAAGGATGTAATGAAGTATAGGATGCTGGCAGGATATGTTGATTTGGAAGGTGAGGGTATAGTCCTAGAAATAAATGACCCTCCGGTAGACTTACAATTCGATGAAGGATATACAATTGTAGAAGAGCATGATTTAATTTTGGAAATTATTAGTATACTTAATGCAGCAGATGCTGAAGCTATATCGATAAATGACCAAAGGTATACTGCCTATACTGAAATTGTCAGGGCAGGGGACCATATTGTAATCAATGGCGTTTCTACTAGTTCCCCTATTGTCATAAAGGCTATTGGAGACCCTAGCCTATTAGAATCGGCTCTATCCATAAAACATGGAATAGTTTGGAAGCTTAGGAATTATGATTATATAGTTCACCTTAGCCAGGATAAGAACATATCTATACCCAGATATAGAAGGGTTAAGGAATTTATATATGCTAACCCTGTAGAAGAAAGCCTTAATTGATTGCGAGTGATCATATGAAAAATAAGAATAAGTTTATTATAGGAATTTTCAGTATTATAATTGGTATAACCATAGCGATACAACTTAAGGCCAATGTAGAAGCATATGTACCTGCAACCATTCAATCTATTCAAGACACTTTGAAGGAGATTGATATAGTTAAGAGTGAAATAAATGAGCTAAATAAGATAATTGAAGAAAGGGAAGAGGAGTTAAAAACCCTGGAACAGATTGCAGAAGGCGATGAGAATATAATAGAAGTATTGAATAGTGAAAAACAAAAAATCATGATCAACTCAGGCTATACGAAATTAGAAGGACCAGGAATATCTATTAAGATGTATGATAACCCTGATAGTGAAGTTGTGGGGTTTGATATAGATGATGACATAATACATGACTTGGATATCTTAAATATCTTGAATGACTTAAGGATAGCTGGAGCTGAAGCCATAAGTATTAATGGTCAAAGAGTAATGTCGACTTCTGAGATAAAGTGCCATGGTCCAATTCTGAGAATCAATGATAAGAGTGTAGGTACACCCTTTATCATTGAAGCAATAGGAGACCCACAATTATTAATGGCATCAGTAAATGCTCCAAATACTTATGGGCAAATATTAAAAAATGTATATTATATAGGATTTGAGCCTAAGATTGAAGACAAGGTAACTATACCCGCATATGACGGAGACTTTACCTTCACTTATGCTAAACCTAAGGGAGAAGGTGATATATGATGGTGGTTGCACTCATAGGAATTTTGATAGGAGGAATTATTGGCTTTCTCTTACCCTATACCTATAACACAGCTTATTCCTTATATATATCAATCGCGATTCTAGCTTGTTTAGACTCAGTATTTGGAGGAGTAAAGGCTAATCTAGAAGGAAATTTTAATGTAAAGATATTTCTATCTGGCTTCTTTGGAAATTCCTTACTAGCAGCCTTGTTGGCTTACATAGGAGATAGGCTAGGAGTACCTTTGTACTATGCTGCAATATTTACCTTTGGTAGCAGATTGTTTGACAATTTTGCTTCCATAAGAAGGTTAATTTTATTTAAGAATAAATCTGTCTAAATAAGTGTTCACTTTAACAAACATAAAATAGCTACTATTAGATAAGGGGGATCTTAAATGTTTGATTTTGATGTAGATGTAGAAGAATTTGCTAAAATAAAGGTAATTGGGGTAGGTGGCGGTGGTAGTAACGCAGTGAACAGGATGATAGAGCATGGAGTAAGAGGGGTAGAGTTTATTGCGATGAATACTGATAAACAAGCCTTATTTTCATCCAGAGCTGAAATCAAACTCCAACTAGGGGAGAAGATAACCAAGGGCTTAGGAGCAGGAGCCAATCCAGAAGTCGGGGCCAAGGCTGCTGAAGAAAACAGAAATGAGATAACAGAGCTACTTAAGGGCGCAGACATGGTCTTTATTACAGCTGGAATGGGTGGAGGAACTGGAACTGGAGCAGCCCCCATCATTGCAGAACTAGCTAGAGATTTGGGAATACTTACTGTTGGGGTAGTTACCAAACCATTCACCTTTGAAGGCAGAAAAAGGTTAAGCCAGGCTGAACTAGGCATTGAAAATCTAAAGGGGAATGTTGACACTTTGGTGACTATACCTAATGATAGACTGTTACAAATAGCTGAGAAAAAGACTACCATGGCAGATGCCTTCATCATGGCTGACGATGTCTTAAAACAAGGCATCCAGGGTATATCGGATCTAATCTCCGTACCAAACCTTATTAACTTGGACTTTGCCGATGTTCAGACTATCATGTACGATAAGGGGATGGCCCACATGGGTATAGGTTTTGCCTCAGGAGAAAACAGGGCCACCGAGGCAGCTAAACAAGCAATACAAAGTCCTTTACTAGAGACTTCAATAGAAGGAGCAAAATCAGTCCTACTAAATATCACTGGTGGAGCAGATCTAGGTATCTTCGAGGTTAATGAGGCTGCTGATTTAATAAAACAATCAGTAGATCCCGATGCCAACATAATATTCGGAGCCGGTATTGACGAAGCACTGGGAGATGTCATTAAAATAACAGTAATAGCTACTGGGTTTAATGACAATCAAGAGTCTGATTTAGACGGGAAGAAGGATGCAGGGACTGATGAGGAATCAGGCCAAGATGATGATATTGAAGAGCTTGACATTCCTATTTTCCTAAGGAGAAGGGATAGGAAATAATCACAATTTGTTGAAAAACATATCTATTTATCTTAGATATGTTTTTTTATTTCTTAAATTAAGACAAAGTTTTTATATGCTTTGTCTTATAATATAGATTATACAAATCCAAAGATTGGGAGGGTAACTTGTATATAGTATTAGAGTATTATCTAGTAGAAAATTTTCTTATAAATTTTCTCCTGCTTCATTTAACAAATAAAGTTACTAAATCTAAGGTAGGGATGAAAAGCATTATTCTTGGTAGCATAATTTCAAGCCTATATTCTTTAATAGTTTTTGTACCATCCTTATTATTTTTGACTAGTTTTATTGGGAAACTCTTTATCTCAACCTTGATAGTATATATAACCTTTCAAGGCAAGAGTATAAAGCTCTTCCTATATCAATGGTTAACCTTCTATATAGTTTCTTTCATTTTTGCTGGCTCGATTATGGGCCTTCTTTCTAGCTTAACGAATTTAAGCGAGTTTGTATCTAGGGAGACAAATCTCTTTCAGATATTTACTCTTAAACACATAGGTTTTGGAATTGTAATTGCAATAATTATTTCATCAATAGTTTTCACCTACTCCCACAGGAAAAAGCAAATGGAAAGCTTCCTCACTCAAGCCCGGATAGAATTTAGAAACAAGGTAGTAAGTCTTACAGCCTTGATAGACACAGGAAACACCTTAAAGGATCCCCTAAGTAAGAAACCTGTTTTTGTTGTTGAATTATCAAGACTTATAACCTTACTACCTGAGAAATTATTGGATTATTACATGAGTCCTAAGGATATGAGTTTAGAGGAACTCTTCATGAATCTAAGGGAGGAAGTTCCCCTGATATTAGTTCCTTTTAAATCCCTTGGCAACGAGGAGGGGCTTATCCTAGGCTTCAACCCGGACCTTGTTATAGTCCAGCATCCTACCTGTGATGCAGAGTTAGAAGTAGAAAGAATTATTATAGGAATATATAATGGTAAATTATCCTCAGATAATGAATTTTCAGGCTTAATAGATTATGAAACCATAGTTGAAGGGGGGAAGTATTATCAGCCTATACTATAGAATCCAATTAATTCTGCTTAAGCTAATGAGAAGATTTAAGTTACTTAGGCGAATCGATTACATTGGCACTGGTGAGACCCTACCACCACCCTTAAATGCAGAAGAGGAGGCCTATTATCTAAGCAGGCTTAAGAAGGATGAATCAATAAAAGGTATACTAATAGAAAGAAACCTTAGACTAGTAGTATACATAGCAAGAAAATTTGACAACACCAATATAGCTATTGAGGATTTAATATCTATAGGTACTATAGGACTAATAAAGGCAGTCAATACCTTTGACCCAGATAAGAAGATTAAATTAGCAACCTATGCATCCAAATGCATAGAAAATGAAATATTGATGTATTTGAGAAAAACCAGCAAGATCAAGAATGAAATATCCTTTGATGAGCCTTTAAATATAGATTGGGATGGCAATGAGCTACTCTTGTCAGATATATTAGGGACAGAAGGAGATATAATATATAAACACATAGAAGGTGAAGTAGATAGGACCCTCTTGAAGGAGGCAATACAAAAATTATCCTCCAGAGAAAAAACCATAGTCCAGTTAAGATTTGGACTCAACAATGGATTAGAAAAAACTCAAAAAGAAGTGGCAGACCTTTTAGGGATATCACAATCCTATATATCCAGATTAGAGAAAAGAATAATTAAAAGGTTACAGAAAGAAATGAGCAAGCTAGTATGAAATATTATTGATTTTTTCAATAATATTTTTCTTTTATTGGCATAACAGCAGTAGAAATTTTACCTTATTTTGTAATTACTTTATTGAATAAAAAACAACCTTAGGGCAATAATTTAATTTGAAAGGGGCAAATCACCATGAAAGGAAAGATATCATGCACATATCTAAGGTTGAAATCTGCGGAGTCAATACCGCTAATTTGCCTGTTTTGACTAATGAGGAAATGCAAAAACTATTTGTTAAGATCAAGGCCGGTGATATGAAGGCCAGAGAGGAATTTATACAAGGTAATCTAAGACTTGTTTTAAGTATAATACAAAGATTTAATAGAAGGGGAGAGCCAGTTGACGACCTATTCCAAATTGGATGTATTGGACTAATAAAAGCCATAGATAATTTTGACTTAAGCCATAATGTTAGATTTTCTACCTATGCTGTACCAATGATTATTGGTGAGATAAGGAGGTATTTGAGAGACAACAACTCAATTAGGGTTAGTAGGTCCTTAAGGGATATAGCCTACAAGGCATTACAGGCCAGGGATCAGCTCATTCACAAAAATTCAAAGGAACCAACCATAGTTGAGATAGCTGAGCAACTAGACCTACCCAAGGAAGAAGTCGTATTTGCCCTAGAGGCAATCCAGGAGCCCATATCACTCTTTGAACCTATATTTCACGACGGTGGAGATGCAATTTTTGTTGTTGACCAGGTTAAGGATGAAAAGGAAGAGGATGAATTTTGGGTTAGGAATATCACCCTAAAGGAAGGGTTGAATAAACTCAATCCTAGGGAAAAACAAATACTGAATTTAAGGTTCTTTGAGGGGAAAACCCAGATGGAGGTAGCAGATGAAATTGGCATTTCCCAGGCCCAAGTTTCAAGGTTGGAAAAAAATGCCTTAAGGCAGATGAGAAAATATGTTTAATAATTCCCACCATTTTGTTATATATAAAAAACTAATAAATATAAATATATAAGTAGGCTAAGATAAATATAATCTTAGCCTATTTATTAAGAAAAGAGGTGGGATTATGTTAAAGATATCTGAAGCCAAGATGAAGGAAGTTATAAACATAGTAAATGGTGAGAGACTGGGATACATATATGATTTCGAGATAGACCTTGACAAGGGTATGATTGTAGCCATGATTATGGCTAGTAATTATAAGGGCTTCAACTTTTTTACCAAGACCAATGACATAGTCATAAGCTGGGAAGAGATAGTAAAGATTGGGCAAGACACTATTCTGGTTAACTTTAAAGGCTAAGTCAATAGACAAGAAGATTTGAATCCATTATAATTAAACTATAATGGATTAAGAGGTGAGACCATGAAGTGCCCTTATTGTGATTATATTGAAACCAAGGTTGTAGATAGTAGGCCCACCGATGAAGGACAAGCAATTAGGAGAAGAAGAGAGTGTATTAATTGTGGCAAGAGATTTACCACCTATGAGAAAATTGAGGAGATACCCATAATTGTAGTCAAAAAAGATGGGAATAGACAAAGTTATGACAGAAACAAATTGTTGAATGGAATTATCAAGTCATGTGAAAAAAGACCAGTTTCAATTAATGATATTGAGCAAATTGTTGATGATATCGAGAAAACCCTATCCAACTCCTTGGAAAAGGAAATCACTTCTGTCCAGATTGGGGAGATGGTGATGGACAAGTTAAAGGATCTGGATGAGGTAGCTTATGTGAGATTTGCATCGGTTTATAGGCAATTCAAGGATGTAAACTCATTTATGACAGAGTTAAAAAAATTATTGGATGAGGGTAGTAAGACCAGAGAATAAGGTGATTATATGGATTTGTTTACCATGGGAATGGAAGAAAATTTGAAAAGGCAAGCTCCCTTAGCAGACAGGATGAGGCCTCAGACCTTGGATGAGTTTATAGGCCAGGAGCATGTATTGGGTGAAGGAAAGTTCTTGAACCGTTCAATTAAGGCGGACAGGATCAACTCTATGATTTTTTATGGGCCTCCAGGGACGGGAAAGACTAGCCTGGCTATGATTATTTCCAACACTACTAATATGATATTCGAAAGGATATCAGCTGTAACCTCTGGGGTTAAAGACATTAGGATGGTGATTGATAAGGCTGAAGAAAACTTAAAGTTCTATAATAAAAGGACAATCCTTTTTATTGATGAGATACACAGGTTCAACAAGTCTCAACAGGATGCCCTTCTCCCCTTTGTAGAGAGGGGTATTGTGACCCTAATAGGAGCTACTACGGAGAACCCATACTTTGAAGTAAACAAGGCCCTCTTATCTAGGGTAATGATAATAAGGTTGGAACCCTTAAAGAGGATTCATTTAGAAAAACTCGTAAAGCGGGCCTTAAGGGACAAAGAAAGGGGATTAGGCCAATATAAGGTTGATATCAGTCAGGAAGCTTTGGAATATCTCTTAACCATAGCAGAAGGTGATGGGAGAACAGTTCTAAATTCCTTAGAGGTTGGAGTCCTTTCAACACCCAAGGATGAAAATGGAATCATTCATCTAGATTTAGAGGCAATGGAGTCATCTGTTCTAATCAAGGCAGCCAAGTATGACAAGGGTGGAGATGAGCATTATGATACCGTGTCTGCCTTCATAAAAAGTATGAGGGGTTCTGACCCCGATGCCACACTTTACTGGTTGGCCAAGATGATAAATGCAGGGGAGGATCCTAAATTTATAGCCAGAAGGATAATAATAGCAGCTTCAGAAGATGTGGGAAATGCTGACCCAAATGCCCTGAATGTTGCAGTGTCTGCCTTTGATGCAGTCAATGTAGTGGGTTTGCCAGAAGGCAGGATTGCCCTTGCCCAGGCCGCCCTCTATATAGCAACTGCTCCCAAGAGTAATACTGCCTGTAAGGGAATTGATTTGGCCTTAGAGGATATTAGAAACGAAAAGATAGGTTCAGTTCCTAAACACCTGCGGGATGCCCACTATCCAGGGGCTGAAAAATTTGGGCATGGTGTGGGATATAAGTATCCCCATGACTATGGTGGCTATGTAGAACAGCAATATTTACCAAGTGAATACATGGATAAAAAATATTACCATCCAACGGATAATGGATTTGAAAAAGTGATAAAGGATAGATTAAGGGCTAGGGGGAAATAGGCTAACCGAGTTCAGCTTCAAGATTTCGAAAGTTATTGATAAATATTTTGAACTTTGTTATAATAGGCCTAAATAGCAAAAACTAGGAAGAGAAGTAGTAGATTTCTGATTATTTTTAGAGAGCCACTGGTTGGTGGAAGGTGGTAATAATGGATTTCGAACTTGTCTCGGAGTTTCCATGAGATAAAATCATGGACGGTAGATGCCGTTATATCTTGAGTGGATAGCAATATCAAATAGAGTGGTACCGCGAACTAACCCTTCGTCTCTTGTCTGAGATGGAGGTTTTTTTATGAACTATAAAAGAATCTAAATGCTAGACTATAATAGGGAGGAATTGAATCAATGAGAGAGTATAGACCCAATGAAATTGAAAAAAAATGGCAGGAGATTTGGGATGAAAAGGAAATCTACAAGGCGGAGATTGATCAAAGCAAACCTAAATTTTATGCCTTAGTGGAGTTTCCATATCCTTCAGCAGAAGGTCTTCATGTTGGACATCCCAGACCCTACACAGCAATGGATATCGTGGCTAGAAAGAAAAGATACCAGGGATATAATGTCCTATTCCCTATGGGATGGGATGCCTTTGGCTTACCAACAGAGAACTTTGCCATTAAGAATAAGATCCATCCGGCCATCGTAACCAAAAGAAATATCCAAAGGTTTAAATCACAGCTAAAATCCATAGGTTTTTCCTTTGATTGGTCAAGGGAGATAAGCACTACAGACCCAGAATATATGAAATGGACCCAATGGCTATTTTTAAAATTCTATGAGCACGGGCTAGCCTACAAAAAAGAGATGCCCATCAACTGGTGTACATCATGTAAGATAGGCTTGGCTAATGAGGAAGTTGTAAATAATGCCTGTGAAAGATGCGGTGGAGAAGTAGTACAAAAGGTCAAAAACCAATGGATGTTAAAGATCACAGAATATGCGGATAGATTAATTGATGACCTGGATACTGTAGATTTTATTGATAGGGTAAAACTACAACAAACCAACTGGATAGGGCGCTCAAATGGTATGGAGATAGACTTCCAAGTTGCTGGAAAGGAAGACAAGTTAAGGGTATTTACCACAAGACCCGACACCATATTTGGCTCTACCTATATGGTTATAGCTGTAGAGCATCCTCTAATTGAGAAATATAAGGATGAGATTGAAAACTTCCATGAAATAGTTGAATATAGGGGAGAGGTATCTAAGAAATCCGAAATCGAAAGAACAGACCTTTCTAAAGAAAAGACGGGTATAGAAATAAAGGGACTAACTGCAATAAATCCTGCAACCGGTAAAGAAATCCCAATCTGGGTGTCAGACTATGTCTTGATGAGCTATGGAACAGGTGCTATTATGGCAGTACCTGGCCATGATGAGCGAGATTGGGAATTTGCCGATAAGTTTGGTTTACCAATTGTAGAAGTTATCCAAGGTGGAGACATTAGGAAGGAGGCCTATACGGACACTGAAGATGGAATACTTGTAAATTCAGATTTCCTTAATGGACTTAGTGTTAAAGATGCCCAAGAAAAAATATCTGATTGGCTAGAAGAAAAAGGTTTGGGCCAGAGAAAGGTAAATTATAAGCTTAGGGACTGGGTTTTCTCTAGACAAAGATACTGGGGAGAACCTATACCTCTAGTTCATTGTGATGAATGTGGCTGGGTACCAGTTCCTGAAGAAGATTTACCGGTATTGTTGCCAGATGTGGAGAATTATGAACCTACAGATACTGGAGAATCACCACTGGCAAACATCGATGAATGGGTGAACACCACTTGTCCAACTTGTGGAAAGCCAGCCCATAGGGAAACGGATACTATGCCCAACTGGGCAGGGTCATCCTGGTATTTCCTAAGATATCTGGACCCCCAAAATGATAAGGAGTTTGCGTCCAGAGAAGCTATAGATTACTGGATGAATGTGGATTGGTATAACGGTGGTATGGAGCATACAACCCTACATCTCTTGTATTCAAGATTCTGGCATAAGTTCTTCTATGATATAGGTTTGGTTTCAACACCAGAACCATATCAAAAGAGGACATCCCACGGTATGATTCTGGGGGATAACAATGAAAAGATGTCAAAATCAAGGGGTAATGTAGTAAATCCTGATGATATAGTCAGGGATTATGGTGCAGATACCCTAAGGACCTATGAGATGTTTATAGGTGACTTTGAAAAGTCTGCCCCTTGGTCAGAGAATGGTGTTAAGGGATGTAGACGATTCCTAGAAAGGGTATGGAAACTACAAGAAATAGTGGTTGAGGGCTCAGACTATACCAAGGAGTTGGAATCTAGTATCCATAAGGCTATAAAGAAGGTTAGCAAGGATTTTGATACCTTGAAGTTCAACACAGGTATAGCAACCCTAATGTCCCTATCCAATGAATTTTATGATTATGGCAGCATTACAAAAAAGGATTTAGAGACCTTCTTGATCTTGTTAAATCCTGTAGCCCCACATATAACAGAAGAAATATGGCAGCAAGTTGGATTAGAAGGTTACCTTCATGAGTCAACTTGGCCTGATTATGATGAGTCAAAGACCAAGGATGAGGTTATCCAAATGCCTATCCAGGTCAATGGAAAGCTTAGGGCTACCATCGAAATTAGTGTAGATGCAAGTCAAGAAGAGATAAAGGATGCTGCACTTAAAGACGAAAACGTTCAAAAATTTATTCAAGATAAGTCCATTGTTAAGGAGATATTTGTTAAAGGGAAAATCTTCAATCTTGTTGTAAAGTAAAATAATTTATGTCATAATACTACTCATAAGCAGTAGATGTGTATTGGATAAATAGATAAATAAGCATGCCAACATGAAGAATGAGAGCTCCATCCTGTAATGCTCCTATATATACTAGGAGCTGATTGAGGTTGCAAGTTTACTGCGTAAAATGGAGCTCTATCTCTTATCTTGACTCTGAGATTAGGGTTGACTATGTAAATCTAAACACATCATTTCAATAACAAATAGGAGGTAGTTATGAAAAAGATTAAAATTGTGACAGATAGTACAAGCTATCTAGACAAGGCATATGCAATTAGGGAGAATGTTTCTGTAGTCCCCTTGAACTATGTATTTGATGGGGAGACCTTTGTTGAAGGCTTTAAGGGAGAGTTTGATGACTTCTTTAATAAGTTAGCTAGCTCTGAACTATTCCCGACTACATCACAGCCAGCTGCAGGTGATTTTTATGAAGAATATAAGAAGGCCTTTGATGAAGGTTATGACTCTATAATAGCAATTCTTTTATCTTCTAAAATCAGCGGAACCTATAATAGTGCGGTTCTAGCTAAGAATATGTTAGAGGATGAAAGGATTACTATTGTAGACTCTGAAACAACAGCATCAAACTTAAAGTTCTTGGTTGAAGATGCTGTCAATATGGCCAAGGAAGGCAAGACCAGGGAGGAGATAGTAGGGCATCTAGAAGCAAAAAAGAAGACCATGAATGTCCTCTTGACCACTGGTACCTTAGAATATTTAGCTAGGGGTGGTAGGCTTACATCAATCCAATCCACCCTGGGGAATCTACTAAGGATTAAACCCATCATCCAGTTGGAAGATGGAGAACTAAAGCTACTGGAAAAGGTTAGGGGGGAGAATAATGTCCTGGCCAAGATCCTATCCCATGTTAATGAGGATGTAGAAAGAATAGGAGTATGCCATATCCTGAACCTAGAAGAGGCCCTTAAGTTTAAGGAAACCTTGGAAGAAAGGTTCCCCAAGGCACTGGTAACCTTGGATGAGCTGGGACCTGTTATAGGTGCCCATCTAGGCCCAAAGACCCTTGGAATATGTTTTTATTAATTTGAATCTAGAGAAGATTAGATAATTCTAATCTTCTTTTATTTATAGGTATTTGATTTCTAGTAACAAAATATCTTCATCATAATATCCTATTAAGGGGGGATATTATGATGATAAACAGGCACTACCTAGCTGTATTTGAATCAAGAAACCATGCAATCCTGGTTTACTCGCTACTAGAGGAAGGGGGACAGGGTCAATTCCAACTCATCTTTACACCTTGCAGCCTGCAGGCTGGATGTGGTTATTCCATAAGATATTATAATAAGAGCCTCACGGATACAATCATAGAGAAGGTCAAGGAAGAAAACCTACCCATACCCAAATTCTATTATGGAGAAAATATTCAAGGCAATATAAGATATAGGGCCTTAGGTATTTAACTTATTCAAAAAACCTTTTAATAAATGATGGCTTTTCCTCAGATAGTATATTTTTGATTTCATTTAATTCTATTAGTAGTTTCACTTGATTTTCTAGAATTTCATTTAAGATGGATTCTTGGGCCTTTAACTCTTCACTAAGGCCTTTTTCTTTTGTCTTTTTTTCATTTGTATTAAGGGCAGGAGGATTTGTTGGTTTTACTTGTAGTCCTTGGTAATCCTTCTTAATACCCTCAATAAGATAAAGATCATGAAGGGACTTTATAGGGGTTTTTGCTAATAGATTCCTGATTATTTGACTAGGATAGAAATCCTTTGATAGGCAAAAGGGAATCAAGCCATCTATATGGATTTTAAGAGTATCATTTTCAAGATCCCAGGTTCTGCCATAGTCATTTGACACATATTCAATTAAGGAATCTCCATTGGCACAAGCTATTTTTAGGCTACCATCCTCTTCATAGATGATGGGGGTAAATTGATTATTAAGGGAAATATTAAGGCCTGTTTTTCGCCAGGTAAATTTATTCTTCCCCTTAATAGGCATTTGGGCAAAAATGACCTTGGATTGACTTCCTTCTTTTTCCAACCAGGCTGCATTTATATTGGATTTAGAATCGATAAACAAGTAAGGCCTAGAGCTGTCACTGGACCTAGTGGAAAGTTCCTGAGGATTGCTTGCCCAAATAGCCCTATATGGACTATAAAAGCTATGGTAGATATAGGATTCGAACTTGGTGGTGGTATTATAGACTAAATGGATATTACCTATTTCATCAGAATCAGCGAAGAATTCATTGTAGTCCTTCCTTAATAGATACTTGATGACCATGTTTTGTTCTTCTATACCCTTGTCAATGACCAGGTGATGGATAGTTATGATTTCAGAATTTATGTAATTGGAATAAGAAAAAATAAGATTAAGCTTCTTATTTGCATAGATTAGCTGGAATTGGTGGTAGGTATTAGACCTGGTATCAAGTTTTCCAATCTGCCTTTCATCCCACTTGTCCCCTTCCTTGTAGGACAAATATAGCTCACCTGTTTCCAGGAGGTAGCATAGGACAAGGCGATTGAGATTATCAAAGGTTAGGGAGTATTTCATTACCTCATTATTTGGGAAGGTATATTTATTATCTAGCCCTTGACTTATATTTAAGACTCTATAGCTTAGACTACCTGTTGACTCAATTTCAAAGAGATAATATGTCTCCCCATAGCCACCTACTAGATGATATATATCCATTAAATTATTCATTCAAATCCCCCTTAATTTCATCACATTATAACCACTAATACATAATATGAAAGTAGGTAAGATAATATTAAAGAAGGAGTGAATATAATGGTAGACAACACAAAAATAGATACTAAGGCCTTGGAAGGTTTTGGAATTAAAAATATTGACTGCATTATAGTGGATAAAGTATTTGCAAGTTGCCAACAAAGAGAATGCTTCCCAGAAGTTGAAGTAGCCTTACAGAAAAAGAGTTTTAGCCGTATTAGGTTTAGGCCTGGATTTATAGTACCTAATACCTTAAGCGTATCAGACATAGAAGGTCAACCTGATTTTAGAAGGGTTAGATTTACCGTAAGAATCCCCTTTAACGTACTAGATAAGAATGGCAATGTGATTTCAGAAGAATTTTTACCAGACATATTAAAAGATATAATCCTCTATATACCGGATGCCAGGGATGAATTTGATTTTAGGATACTTGTAGAAACCCAGTCAGTTGTATTGGCACCACCAGTAAGGACTGAAGATACATTAACCTTCCCAGTAGGAAGCTTTATAATAGTAAAGGTAGTAGGAAGAGTCCAGCTTATGGTACCTGCCTTTGGATATTGTCCAGAACCACCAGAATGTACAGACTTTTCACCAGTGGATATATGTGATGCCTTTGAATTTGCAGATTTTCCAGAATTTTTCCCACCACAGTTTGATGGATGTGGATCCTCATGTGATTAAGGAGCGGTTGCTCCTTTTTTATTTAAAAAGAATGTTGACAAGTTTACTAGGGTATACTATAATTGTTATGGAAATCCCAGTAAATCACTGGGTATTAAATGAGGTGAGAAAATTGAGATTATCAACTAGGGGAAGATACGGTTTAATGGCAATGTTTCAATTGGCCTTAGAATATGGCAAGGGGCCGATACCGTTAAAGAACGTAGCCAATGAACAAGGATTATCTGAATCCTACTTGGAGCAACTCTTTTCGACGCTCAGAAAAGATGGCTTAATCAATAGTGTTAGAGGAGCACAAGGTGGCTATATGTTGGCATTCGAGCCTTCCGAGATAACAGTAGGACAGGTTCTAAGATCCTTAGAGGGGGACTTATCACCAGCCGATTGTGTTGGAAACGATTCTGCCTCTGATTGCTCTAAGGAATATGGATGTGCAACAAAATTAGTCTTGATGGAAATTAAGAACAGTATTGATCAAGTAATTGACTCAATTTCATTAAAGAATATGGTCGATGAAGTTGAAAAACAAGATAAAAGATTAGGAGGGCTTTAAATGTCAAAGTATATCTACATGGATAATGCAGCAACTACACCAGTTAAAGAAGAAGTACTAGAGGCTATGTTACCATATTTTACAGAGAAGTATGGAAACCCATCATCAGTATACTCCCTAGGCTCAGAATCAAAGGTTGCAGTTGAGAAGGCAAGGGAACAGGTTGCAAAGGCATTGGGAGCAGATAAGAAAGAGATATTCTTTACAGCTAGTGGCTCAGAATCAGACAACTGGGCTATAAAGGGTATTGCGTATAATAGAAGGAATAAGGGTAATCATATAATAACAAGTAAAATTGAACACCATGCTGTACTTAATACATGTAAATACTTAGAAAAACAAGGTTTTGAGGTAACCTACCTAAACGTTGATAGTGATGGTGTTGTAGACCTTGAAGAACTAAAGAATTCCATCAAGGATACCACCATATTAATTACAATTATGTTTGCCAACAACGAGATTGGTACAATTCAACCTATTAAAGAGATAGGGCAAATAGCAAAAGAAAATGATATAGTCTTCCATACAGATGCTGTTCAAGCAGTTGGAAGCGTGGAGATAGATGTTAAAGATCTAAATGTGGACTTACTCTCCCTATCAGCCCATAAATTCCATGGACCTAAGGGTATAGGAGTCCTATACGTAAGACAGGGTGTTAGGCTAGATAATTTGATTCATGGCGGAGGCCAAGAGAGGAGTAAGAGGGCTGGTACCGAGAATGTAGCCAGCATAGTTGGACTTGGCAAGGCCATAGAATTAGCTACTGGAAATCTTGAGGAAAAGAATAAGAAATTGTCAGCCTTAAGGGATTCCTTAATTGAGAAAATTGAAAGCAAGATAGATTATGTAAAGTTAAATGGTCATAGAACCAAGAGGCTACCAGGTAATGTAAATGTATCCTTCCAATTTATTGAAGGAGAGTCTTTACTCCTCATGCTAGATATGAACAAGATAGCAGGCTCCAGTGGTTCAGCCTGTACATCAGGTGCCCTAGATCCATCCCATGTGCTCCTGGCTATAGGTCTAGACCATGAAACTGCCCACGGTTCACTAAGATTGTCCTTAAGTGAATTTAACACCGAAGAAGAGATAGACTTTGTTGTAGAAAAATTAGTTGGCATAGTAGATAGATTGAGACAGATGTCACCATTATATGAAAAAATCAAGGGGGAAAAGTAGGATGTATTCAGAGAAGGTTATGGAACATTTCATGAATCCTAGAAATGTTGGAGAGATTGAAGACGCAGATGGTGTTGGTGAAGTAGGTAATGCCAAATGCGGGGATATCATGAAGATGTATCTGAAAATAGATAATGGTATTATACAGGATGTAAAATTTAAGACCTTTGGTTGCGGTTCTGCCATTGCTTCATCCAGCATGGCCACAGAGCTAATCAAGGGAAAAACAATAGATGAAGCTATGAATATAACAAACAAGGCAGTAGCGGAGGCCCTAGATGGTCTTCCACCTATCAAAATGCACTGCTCTGTCTTGGCTGAGCAAGCCATTAAGTCTGCCCTATTGGACTACTCAAAGAAGTACAATGTCCATATAGAAGGCTTGGATGATGTAGATTTTTCTGATGACCATCATGACCATATAGAAGAAGAATAGTAGAAGGTATATAGGCGGCTTTTGCTGCCTATATCCATTTGGGGTGAAGCTATGATTATATCCAGGGTTCCTGATTTTGTTATTAAGGCAATTTTTATACTGATAATGGTATTCCTGACCACAGCCATTTACTATTTGGTAAATATAGGCAATAATTATATAGATGGCAGGAAAAGGATCAATCTCAGTAATAAAAAGTTAATCATAATTATGCTGATAGCCATAATCTTTTATATATTTACCATGATATTGAGGAAGTTCCCCTTTATATCAGATATTATTGCAACAATCATAGGCTCCATCATAATAGCCTATGCCCTAAATCCTATTATAAATTCCTTTGAAAGAAGGAATATCAAGAGATTTTATGGGGTTATCATAGTTTACTTATCTATTGTCGCCATGTTTTTCATCTTGTCAGTCTTGGTAATACCTAGCTCAGGCAAGGAAATCAGGAGATTCGTGTCCAACCTTCCCATTTATTTTGAGCAGATTTCAGATATCATGGATGGGTTTTACACCAAATACTACTCAACCCTTGGTGGACTGCCACCCATGTTTCAGGGAATTGAGAATATCGTGATGGAAAATCTGGTCAAGTTGGAAGGTATCATCAGCGACTCCATGACCAAATTCGTAGGCGGAGTCTTGAGCATGGCATCTAAGCTGGTTAATATTGTCTTAACCCCTATACTGGTGCTATATTTCTTGGTTGACAAGGCTTATTTTAAGGAATTACTGATAAAGCTTATTCCAAATAAGTATAGGGAGGATACCCTTCAACTGGCATCCATCATAGATACCTCCTTAAAGCAGTTTATCAAGGGGAGATTAATTATGTCCCTTTATGCTGGAGTAATGACTACTATCTTACTCCTTGTTTTGGGAATTGAGTTCCCCTTCGTTATAGGATTTATAACGGGAGTGGCAGATATAGTTCCTTACATAGGGCCCTTCTTAGGCTATGTGCCCGCTGTATTTTTTGCGTCATTTTCAGGGATAATGAAGGTCATCTGGGTGTCAATTTTTTGGGTACTTATACAATGGACCGAGAATAATATTGTAGCTCCAAAGATTATTGGAGAAAATATGGGTATGCACCCCATGGTTATCCTACTATCCATAATTATAGGTGGGGGAGTATTTGGGGTTTTCGGTATGATCTTATCAGTGCCCATAGTGGCTATTACTAAGATTACTACCCAGTATATCCTAGATAAAAGGAGAAAGACCTAAGGCAGCTTAAGAAAGACCAGCAAAAAATTGACAAATCAGGTCAATTAATCTATAATCCAAATATATGAAGATTAGGACTCCTCCTAAGTGGAGGAGTTTTTTAGGATGAAGATAAAATTAAAGAGGTGTTTTATGAAACAACTAGGATTACATGAAATTAGGAAAGAATTTTTGGATTTTTTTAGGGAAAAAGATCACTTAGTTGAATCAAGCTATTCCTTAGTTCCTCACGATGATAAGTCACTACTACTTATTGGGGCAGGGATGGCCCCCTTAAAAAAGTATTTTACCGGTGAATTACAAGCCCCCAAAAGCAGAATGGCCACATGTCAAAAATGTATCAGGACGGTAGATATTGACAATGTGGGAAAGACGGATAGACATGCTACTTTTTTTGAAATGTTGGGTAATTTTTCCTTTGGAGACTACTTTAAGAAAGAAGCTATAGAATGGGCCTGGGAATTCCTAACGGAGAGGCTGGAGGTACCAAAGGAACTACTCTGGATATCCGTATATGAAGATGATGACGAAGCCTATGAAATATGGAATAAGCATATAGGTGTTCCAGGGGAAAAAATCGTCAGACTGGGTAGGGAGGACAACTTCTGGGAGCTGGAAGTAGGACCATCAGGACCCTGCTCTGAAATTTATATTGACAGGGGTATCAAGTATGGCTGTGGAGAGGATACCTGTCAACCTGGTTGTGAATGTGATAGGTTTCTAGAGGTATGGAACCTGGTATTTACACAATTTGATAAGGATGAACAAGGAAATTATAATCCCCTTGAGCACCCCAATATAGATACAGGTATGGGGCTTGAAAGGATTGCTACCATCCTAGAAGGGGCTGACAATATCTTTGAAATCCTTGAGATTCAAAAGATAATCAAGAAGATAGAGTCCATCAGTGGCTATAAGTATGGTTCAGATAAGGAGAAGGATGTCTCAGTTAGGGTTATAACTGACCATGCTAGGGCCATGACATTCTTGGTCTCAGACGGAGTTCTACCAAGTAATGAAGGTAGGGGCTATATCTTACGTAGGCTGATTCGAAGGGCAGCCAGACATGGAAAGCTACTTGGTATTGAAGGCGAGTTTCTAAATGCCATCGTTGACCAGGTTATAGACTCCTGGAAGGTGGAATACCAGGATTTAATAGATAGGAAGGAACAAATCAATAAGATTATTAAGGCTGAGGAAGACAAGTTCCAAGAAACCATCGACCAGGGTATGGAGATTCTGGAGGCCTATATAGATGAGATGATTAAGGAAAACAGTACTACCCTTAGTGGTGAAAGGGCCTTTAAGCTATATGATACCTTTGGATTCCCCCTTGACTTGACCAAGGAAATCCTAGAAGAAAAAGGACTCGGTCTGGATGTAGAGGAATTCAATCAAAGACTAGAAGCTCAAAGGGAAAGGGCTAGAAGGGCAAGAGTGGATACCGATAATAGTGGTTGGGGTGGTAAGGATAACCTAAACCTGTTTAAAGGTTTAACCTCAGAATTCAAAGGTTATGATCATACCAAATACAGCTCAAAGGTTATTGGCCTAGCCAGGGATAAGGAGGAAGTTCAAGCCCTAAGTGAAAACCAAGAAGGAATTATAGCCCTTGATAAAACACCCTTTTATGGTGAATCAGGCGGTCAAGTAGGAGATACTGGATTCATTGAGAAGGATGGCTTTAAGGCTCAAGTACTAGATACTCAACATATGCATGATAATCTAATTGTTCACTATGTTAAGGTCTTAGAAGGTAGCATCGAACTTGGCTCAGAGGTAACTGCCAGGGTGGATGAAGCTAGGAGGAACTCCCTAAGAAGGAACCACTCAGCTACCCACCTACTCCACAAGGCCCTGAAGGAGGTCTTGGGTGAGCATGTTAATCAAGCTGGTTCCATAGTGTTACCAAATAGGTTTAGATTTGACTTCACCCACTTTGAGGCTATTTCAAAGGAAGATATCTTGAGGATTGAAGAGATTGTTAACAAGAAGATTCTAGAAGCCATGGAAGTAGAGACCTCCATAATGTCCTTGGCGGAGGCTAAGGAGTCGGGAGCCATAGGCTTGTTCGAAAGCAAATATGCTGATGAGGTCAGGATTATAAGCATGGGGGACTATTCTAAGGAGCTATGCGGTGGTACCCATGTGGATAATACATCCAATATAGGCCTCTTTAAGATAGTTTCAGAAACTGGCATCGCATCTGGTGTTAGAAGGATTGAGGCTATTACCGGCCTAGGTGTCTATGAGTATCTACTTGAACTAGACAAGGAGATAGATGAAATTAGCCATAGGTTAAAGGCCAATAGGAATAATATCCTAGACAAGGCCCAATCCCTTGCTGAAGAAGTCCGCTCAAAGGACAAGGAGATAGAAAAGCTAAAGAGCCTCTTGGCTAAGGATATCTCCCAAGAAATAATAGATTCAGCTGTAGACGTGGAAGGTATAGCTACAATTGCTTATAAGCTTGAAGGCATGGACATGGACAGCCTTAGAAACCTTGGTGATCAAATTAGGGATAAGATTGGTTCAGGAGTGGTGGTTCTTGCCTCCATCAACAAGGATAAGCTGAGCTTTTTAGCTATGGCAACCAAGGACCTTTTATCCAAGGGAATCTCTGCCGGAAATATTGTAAGGGAAGTAGCTAAGGTTACCGGTGGCAACGGTGGAGGAAGGCCAGACATGGCCCAGGCTGGTGGAAAGGATATTACTAAGTTAGATGAAGCCTTGGCCTTGGTAGCTGAATTAATAAAACAGCAGCTTAAAAAATAATCCATGCTAAATATAGATTAGCTGTTATTTTATGGTATAATGTTCCCATGGGGGTGTTTATATGAGCACAGATTTTAATGAAACTATGATGTTTAAATCGCCTAAGGAAAAAACATCAGAATCAAAAAAGATACTCTTTCAGGTTTATGAAGCCTTGAAGGAAAAGGGTTATGACCCCATTGATCAAATTATTGGCTATATATTGTCGGGAGATCCCACCTATATAACAAGCCATAATAATGCCAGAACCCTTATTAGGAAGCTAGAAAGAGATGAATTATTAGGTGAGATATTGAGGGAGTATTTAGCATTTGATAAATAGAAGACAAGAATTATCAAGGGCGGTTGCACCAAACCGCCCTGTTTCTTATGTTTACAAGCATGTGAGGAAGAGGATATATGGAAAGACATAGATTGGGCACTAGTGATATAGAGGTATCTAGGTTGTGTTTTGGCTCCTTAACCATGACGCCCTTCCAGGCAGACCTATCAATTGAAGAAGGGGCCTACTTAATTCGATATGCCTATGAAAGGGGTATAAATTTCCTAGATACAGCTGAAATATATGAGAATTATGCCTATATAAGGGAGGCCTTAAAGGGCATTTCAAGGGATGATTTTGTTATAGCTACTAAATCCTATGCCTATACTGAAGAAATGGCGAGAAAGAGCCTGGAAAAGGCCATGAAAGAATTGGATACGGACTATATAGATATCTTCCTTCTACATGAGCAGGAGGGCCCAGAAACCATAAGGGGCCACCTAGAGGCTGTAGAATATTTTATCAAGGCTAAGGAAGAGGGAAAGATTAGGGCCTTTGGGATTTCCACCCATAGGGTTGCCGGAGTAAGGGCTACCATGGCCTATAAGGAGATCCAAATCGTCCATCCCCTAATTAATAAAAGGGGAATTGGCATCATAGATGGTAGTGTTGATGATATGATAAGGGCTATTGGTGAGATAAGTCAGATGGGAAAGGGTATATATGCCATGAAGGTCCTGGCTGGAGGCCACCTTATATCAGAGGTTGAGGATGCCTTTAGTTTTGTTAAGGGGATTAGCCATATAGATTCTATAGCTATTGGAATGCAGTCAGTTGATGAAATACAGGGAAATATTGAATTACTTGAAAAGGGATATATATCTGATGAAATTAAGGAAAGAATAAGTAGGAGAAGACGCAGATTAATTGTAGCTGATTATTGCATTGCCTGTGGCAGGTGTGTTGAGAGATGTAGGCAGGATGGGATAAGGATAGAGGGAGATAGGGCCGTACCTAACAAAAACTGTCTCCTGTGTGGCTATTGCGCCACTGTTTGCCCAGACTTTTGTATTAAGGTAATTTAGATGGAGAGGTATATGGAAAGAATACTAGGTTTAGATGTTGGAGATAAGACTATTGGGGTGGCTGTAAGTGACCCCCTGGGCCTTACTGCCCAAGGTGTAACCACCATTAAGAGGGTGGGCAAGAAAAAGGATTATCAGGCCATCCAGGACTTGATAGAGGAATACCAGGTAAAAAAGGTTGTTGTTGGACTTCCCAAGAATATGAACAACACCCTGGGCCCCCAGGGTGAAAAGGTAATTAAATTTGCAGAGAAAATAAAAAATAAATTCAAGATAGATCTAATATATATAGATGAGAGAATGACCACCATGTCAGCTGAAAGAATCCTTATAGAAGGGGATGTAAGACGGGAAAACCGAAAGAAATACATCGATAAACTGGCAGCTACTTATATATTACAAACCTATTTGGATGGTCAAGGGAGGAGGAATTTTGATGAATGAAAGACATTTGTTTTATGATGAGTTGGGCAATGAGGTAGAATTTATAGTCAAGGCCAAGTTTACCTTGGATGATACTGACTATGTAGCCCTTTTACCTGCAGATGATATAGAATCCTATACCTATATCTTAAGGATTGATTTAGATGAAAATGGGGATGAAATCCTTGTGGGCATTGATGACGAGGAGTTAGATGAGGCCCAGAAGACCTACGAAGAATTAATGAGAGAAAACCTTCAATAGTTGACAAGAAGGAAAAACTAGGATAAGATAAGTCATATAGAAAATGAACGGGTGGATGTAGTGGAAAAGACTCTAGAAAAGTATAAGAATAGCTTAAAAGAAGAAGGTTATAAGTTCACTTCTCAAAGAAAAGCTATACTTACAGCCATACTTGAAAATGACCATGAGCATTTGAGCTGTGATGATATTTACAATATTGTTTCTAAGGATTATCCTGAAATTGGTATTGCTACAGTCTATAGGACCTTACAATTGTTCGAAAAATTGGATATTGTGTACAAGGTAAATTTTGATGATGGCTTTAGTCGATATGAACTAAATCATGGAACGGGGGATCATCACCATCATCATTTAATATGTTTAAAATGCGGAAAGGTATTAGAAGTAAAGTTAGATCTTTTGGATTCCTTGGAGAGGGAAATCGAAAAAGATGGACAGTTCTCAATTGTAGACCACAATGTAAAATTTTACGGATTTTGTAAAGAATGCAAGTAGAGCGGAATATAAGTGAATTATAATCCAAGTCCTTATAGCTATCCTAAAACCCTTTGGGTTTTTTTCTATTGTAAAGAATTAAAAACGAAAAAATAAGAATACTAATGTTAACAGAGCATAAGGAGAGATTTGATGAGTAAAGAAAGTAAGTTAAAGATCATACCCCTGGGCGGTATGGGGGAAATAGGAAAGAATATCACCGTCTTCGAGTATGAGGACGATATTATTTTGGTAGATTGTGGAATGACATTTCCAGAAGATGAAATGCTGGGTGTAGATATAGTTATACCAGATATAAGTTACCTTTTAAAGAATAAGAACAAGATCAGGGGTCTTTTCCTAACCCATGGTCACGAGGACCATATAGGGGCAATTCCCTATGTCCTACAAAGGCTAAATGTCCCCATCTATGGGACTAAATTAACCCTAGGGTTTTTAGAAAACAAGTTAAAGGAACACAAGCTTAAAAATGTTAAATTAAACGTTGTTAAGCATGGAGACGTAATTAAGTCTGGTACTTTTAAAGTAGAATTCATTAGGGTAGGTCATAGTATACCCGATAGTTCAGCCTTAGCCATATATACACCTGTTGGTACTGTAGTTCATACAGGTGACTTCAAGGTTGACTTTACACCAATTTCAGGCGACGTGACTGATTTACACAAGTTTGCTGAGCTTGGAAGTAAGGGTGTACTCTGCCTGCTGTCAGATAGTACAAATGCTATGAGGCCAGGCTTTACCATGAGCGAAAGTACTGTAGGAGATACTTTTGAAGACCTGTTTTCAAGTACTAATGGTAGGATTATAGTAGCTACATTTGCATCTAACGTTCATAGGGTCCAGCAAATAATCAATGCAGCAGAGTTAAACAATAGGAAGGTTGTTTTATCAGGCCGTTCCATGGTAAACAACACGACTGTAGCCAATGAACTAGGCTATCTAAAAATCCAAGATGGCACCCTAATAGATATCAACGATATGGATAAGTATAATAATAACGAGCTAGTCCTTATTACCACTGGCTCCCAGGGTGAGCCTATGTCAGCCTTGTCAAGGATTGCCTTTGGCGAGCATAGGAAGATCGAACTCTTACCTGATGACTTGGTTATCCTTTCCGCATCACCAATACCAGGTAATGAAAAGACCATATCCAGGGTAATTAACAAGTTGGTAGAAAATGGAACAGAGGTAATATATGAATCACTGGCAGAAGTCCATGTATCTGGCCATGCTAGGCAGGAGGAGCTAAAGCTAATCCATACCCTAGTCAACCCTAGATTCTTTATACCTGCCCATGGTGAATATACCCACCTAAGGGCCAATGCTGATATAGCTGAATCCCTAGGAATGAAAAAAGAGGATATCTTTATTTTAAACAATGGCCAAACCGTTGAATTTACAAAGACATCAGCCAAGCGAGGTCCGTCAGTGGCATCAGGAAATGTCCTGGTAGATGGACTAGGTATTGGAGATGTTGGCAACATAGTCCTTAGGGATAGAAAACACCTATCCGAGGATGGACTAATAGTTATAGTGGTTACCATGAGTAAGAAGGATGGTTCTGTTATAGCAGGTCCTGACATCATCTCTAGAGGTTTTGTATATGTCAGGGAATCTGAGGATTTAATGGAAGAAGCAAGAGATGTGGTTAAACAGATTCTAGACAAGTGTGAGAAGAAGAGGATTACAGACTGGGCCACCCTTAAGTTTAATATAAGGGATGGCTTGAGAAGCCATCTATATGAAAAAATAAAGCGAAACCCAATGATTCTACCAATTATCATGGAAGTATAAGGTTTGATCATGGGCTAGAAGGATTATCCCTGGTAGAGAGGCTTACCAGGGATTAGTTCTGTAAAGTTACTAGGTCTAGAAAAAACCTTCCTAACCATGTTATAATGGTTTAGTAGGATAAATAATAAGTAATAGAGTAGGAGAGTTAACTTGACTAATATAAATGAAGACTATATAGAAGACTATTTAAGAGGGCTAGTTAAAGGTGGACAGGGTTTTTTAGCTGATATGGAAAAATATGCAGAAGATAACCATGTTCCAATAGTTGAGCCAGAGGTGGCGCAGCTCTTAAGGGTTCTCTTGAAATCCATGAAACCCAAAAGAATCTTGGAGATTGGTACTGCCATAGGTTATTCTGCCCTGGTCATGATGGACACCTTAAAGGGCAATTGCAAGATAACCACAATCGAAATCAGGGAGGACATGGTGGAGCTGGCCCAGGATTTCCTAAGTAAGTCACCCTATGGTGATAGGGTAGAAGTTATCCATGGAGATGCCAGCCAGGTCTTGGAAAGATTAGAAGGTAAGTTTGACCTTATCTTTATGGATGCAGCCAAGGGCCAATACATTGACTTCTTTGATAAGTCTATTAAACTCTTGAACCCAGATGGCATGATCATTGCAGACAATGTCCTCTTTAGGGGCATGGTAGCGTCAGATAATCTGGTAATCAGGAGAAAGATCACCATAGTCAAGAGACTGAGAAGGTTTTTGAAATATATAAATGAGCTAGAGGGCTTTACATCATGCGTTATTCCCATAGGAGATGGAGTGGCCCTAATTCATAAGGAGGCTTAAGTTGTGAAAAAGGTAGAATTATTAGCACCAGCAGGTGATTTAGAAAAACTCAAGATGGCAATAGATTATGGGGCAGACGCCGTATATCTAGGGGGGGAATCCTTTGGACTGAGAAAGGCTTCTAAAAACTTCTCCCTAGATGCAATCCAGGAAGGCGTAAACTATGCCCATGAAAGGGGAAAAAGGGTTTATGTAACCTTGAATATAATCCCCCACAACAAGGACATGGAGGGTCTGGAGGAATATGTAAGTGATCTATATAGAATCGGTGTAGATGCTGTAATAGTATCAGACCCAGGCATGTTTTCAATTATCAAAAAGACTGTACCGGACATGGAAATCCATATAAGCACCCAAGCCAGCATCACCAATGATGCCACCATAAACTTCTGGCATGGACTGGGGGCCTATAGGGTAATCCTAGCCAGGGAATTATCCTTGGAGGAAATAAGTGAGATAAGAAAGAAGATCCCTGCTGATATGGAGATTGAGACCTTTGTCCATGGTGCCATGTGTATCTCCTATTCCGGAAGGTGCCTACTTAGCAACTATATGACTGGTAGGGATGCCAATATGGGTGACTGTGCCCATCCCTGTAGGTACAAATACAATTTGGTTGAAGAAAAGAGGCCAGGAGAATACTTCCCTGTATTTGAAGATGAGGAGGGAACCTTTATCTTTAACTCCAAGGACCTCTGTATGTTACCCCATATACCAGACTTGGTTGAGGCAGGGATAAACAGTTTTAAAATCGAGGGCAGGGTGAAGAGTTCCTACTATGTCGCTACCGTAATCAGGTCCTATAGGATGGCCCTGGATGCCTATTATGAGGACCCTGATAAGTATGAATTCAAGGAGGAGTGGCTGGATGAAATCAAGAAGGCCAGCCATAGGGACTTTACCACAGGATTCTTCTTTGGCAAACCCACTGAGGAAGCCCAGGTCTATGATTCCAGCTCCTATATCAGGACCTACAATTTTGTTGGCCTAGTTCTAGACTATGATGAGGAGAGCAAGATAGCCACCATAGAACAAAGGAACAGGATGTTTTTGGGAGACGAGATAGAGGTCTTTGGACCAAGAGTAAATCATTTTTCCCAGAAGATCCAGAAGTTCTGGGATGAAGAAGGAAATGAGATAGAGGTAGCCCCCCATCCCCAACAGATAGTTAGGATGAGGATGGATAATCCAGTTAAAAAAGGATTCTTGATTAGAAAAAAGATAGGGGAGTGATCCTGATGAAAAAATCTGTACTGATAGGCATAGCTGGTGGGACAGGCTCAGGTAAGTCAACTGTAGCCAAGGAAATCTTTAAATTTATTGACAAGGATGATGTAACGGTCATTGAGCAGGATTCCTACTATAAAGACCAAAGTCACTTATCCTTTGAGGAAAGGGTCAAGACCAACTATGACCACCCCTTGGCCTTTGACAATGCGCTCTTGATTCAACACTTAAAGGACCTAATGTCTGGTAAACCCATTGAAAAGCCCATATATGATTTTGAAAGGCATAATAGGAAGAAGGAAACCCAACTGGTGAAGCCTAAGAAGATTATCATCTTAGAAGGGATCCTTATCTTGGCTGAGAAGGAGATCCGAGACCTTTTAGATATCAAACTATTTGTGGATACTGATTCAGATGTCAGATTGATTCGCAGGATACTAAGGGATATTAAGGAAAGAGGTAGGACACTGGATTCAGTTATCCTACAGTACTTGGATACCGTAAGACCTGCCCATCTGCAGTTTGTAGAGCAGACCAAAAGGTATGCAGATATTATCATACCTGAAGGTGGTTATAACAAGGTGGCCATAGACCTTATAGTATCAAAGATAAATTCTATACTTAAAGAAGATTAGCTTAATGAATACCTCCCATTTAATTGTTAATAATAAAAATGGGAGGTTTGTTTATGGAACAAAAAGACAAGCTTGATAAATCCAGGGTAATTTTTCTTGTGATAGGTCTCAGCATTATATTTCTAGCCTTGATACTAAGAATTTATTACCTCCAGTTCATCAGGGGGGAGGAGCTACTATCAGGGGCCTTAAAACAGAGGGGGAGACAGGTATTAACATCTCCCATGAGGGGGACCATTTATGATAGAAAGAAGAGACCCTTAACCAATTATGAAAAAGTACCTACCCTCCTAGTACCAAAGAAGGAGCTTTTAGCAGATAAGGAATTATTTGACATGGTCAAGGAGGGAACTAGTCTTACCCATAGAGAATTTACCAGTAGGTTAAACTCTAATGAAGGCCTCCTTACCCTACCCATGGATGAGGACTTTACCCTAGAGGGAGATAGGAAGAATATCTTCCTGATAGATATTGTTAATAGGTATAGTAAGGACAATCTCCTATCCCATGTCATAGGCTATATTAACAAGTCAGACAACCGGGGGGAATCGGGCATAGAAAAGGTCTTCGATGAATTTTTAAACATCCAGGGACTTGATTCTTTCATAGTTGAATATGACAAGTCCAGGCAAATTATACTGGGAGGAAGCTACCTGGTCAATCATGCTACTGAACCCAATAACCCATCAGGGGTCCAGCTCACCATCGATAAGGAAATCCAGGAGCTAGTAGAGGAGATTATGGACAGGAGGGGGCATAAGGGCTCTGTAATAGTAGCTGAAGTGGAAACTGGAGATATATTGGCCATGGTATCCAGGCCCAACTTCGACCAGGACAGGATAGAAGACCAGTTAAAGGATGAAAATATGGCCTTGTTCAACAGGGCCATTCAAGTAACCTATCCCCCCGGTTCCATATTTAAGATAGTCGTCCTACTGACAGCCCTGGAGGAGGAGCCTGCAGCCATTAAGGAAGAATATTACTGCAAGGGTTTTGAAGAGATTAATGGAATTATAACCAAGTGCAATGGCTACCATGGCAATATCAGCCTAGAAGAAGGCTTTGCAGAATCTTGTAATTCAGTTTTTATTCAATTAACCAAGGAGCTGGGTCCTAAAAAAGTAATTAGGATGGCTAGGAAACTTGGTTTAGAAGAAAGGGTAAATATTGGCCTCTTGGGAGAAAAACCAGGTAACCTGCCCAAGGACAATGAGCTCCTAGGGGCAGCAGTGGGAAATGTAGCCCTAGGCCAGGGTAAGATAGAGGTAACTCCCCTACAGATTACTAGATTGATGATGACAGTAGTTAACAAGGGAATATATAAACCCCTAGCTATAATAAGGGGGATAACCAACCAGGAAGGCCAGCTACTTAAGGAGTATAATAGGGAGGATGAAGGAAGAATCATATCTGAGGAGGCCTCACTAGAAATCCTAAAAATGCTCAGGCAGGTGGTCTTGTCAGGGACTGGTAAAAACATGGACCTGGAAGATTTAGGAGGGGCTGGTGGCAAAACCGGCTCAGCAGAAGGTGTCTTACGTGGTCAGGAGGTTATCCATGGTTGGTTTTCAGGATACTTTCCTCATAACAAACCCAAGTATGTAATAACAGTAGCTATTGAAGATGCCGAGTCAGGCTCTGAAACTGCGGCCCCTATCTTCGAGGAAATAGCCAAGGCCATAGTGGAGATAGATTACTAAATATCAGCTGTACTAGCACTACTTCCTCCAATGAATCATATACTAGTATATCATTGGAGGTGGTAGGATGGGTGACAGGCTTTATTACTTATTGTATTATCTTATAAAGCCCTTTACGATTCTTTGTGGTTACATTATCAACTCAAACTCTTTTCCCCAACCCTTGACCAGGGAGGAGGAGGAGAAATACTTAAAACGCTTTGCAGAGGGGGACGAGGAGGCCAGGAGGATTCTAATAGAAAGAAATCTCCGCCTAGTAGCCCATATTGTAAAGAAGTATAATACCAGTGGCAAGGATATGGATGATCTGATATCCATCGGAACCATCGGTTTGATTAAGGCCATATCTACATATGATTCAAATAAGGGCACCAGGTTGGCAACCTATGCCTCTAGGTGCATTGATAATGAAATCTTGATGACTATACGCTCTAATAAGAAAATCAACCTGGAGTATTCCTTGCAGGAACCCATTGGCAGGGACAAGGAGGGCAATGAAATCAACCTTCTGGATATTCTAGGCACCGATGGGGAGGAGGTTTTAAATGAGGTGGATTTAAGGCTTCAAACCAAAAAACTCTACAAGGCAATAAGTAGGTGCCTCAAGGATAGGGAGAAGGTCATCATAGAACTTAGATATGGCTTGATAGATGGAGAATGTAAAACCCAGAGGGAGATTGCTGGACTCCTAGGCATATCTAGGTCCTATGTATCAAGGATAGAGACCAGGGCAATCAAAAAACTTTTGAAGGAAATGAATAAACTCTAATAAGGAAGTTAAGTCTTAAAAGAAGATAACTCGGTTCAGTTAACCTGTACCGAGTCATCATCAAACTTAACGCATGAGATTGTTCCTATTGGTATCAGGAGTGATTTCATCAATTAGATCCCTGATATCATCAGCAAAATTCTCTATTGGGTTTCCTTGGAAGATACTATTGGACATGTTCCTAATTCTATCTGTCAAACTTGGGTCAGTTGTTACAGATATATTTTCAATATCCCTGGCATGTTCCTTTACAATACCTCTAATCTTCTGCCTTAGGGCATTGGTCATGGTGCCTTGAGTATTTCCTCTAAGGGTACAGCCCACCAGAGCAGTATCCTCTGAGATAACTACAGAAGCCTTATCTACCTCTGGTAGATCACTTATCTTTCTGGCGATTTCATTTGCCCTAGAAGCCATATTTCCAAAATTATTGGTGTCATTTGGCCTTACCATGCCGTCATTTAAACCGTCATTTAAACCATTGTTTAACCTATTATTAGAGTTATCTGTCCTACCATTTAAATCGTTATCAAAACCATCATTTATACCCATATCATTAGTACCACTTCTGTCTCCTATCCTAGTTTGGGTAGTCAACCTCCTATTGTTGAAATTATTTCTACCAGTGTCATTAGTATTATCGTCTGGTGCACATGCCACTAGGGCAAAGGATAGGATTAGCAACAGGGCAAGGAAACTCAATTTATTTCTTTTCAAATTATCCACCTCCTATAAATAGTCTTACACTTAAGGTGGTTTTTATTTAGGCTAATTTTTTATCAAAATGTATAAATTAACCAAGGTTAGTCATAAATAATATTATCATAAATGATAAGAATACAAATTAGATAATTTGTGGTATAATAACCATATGTGACTATTTTTGATATTTTTTGAAAAGGTAGGAATTTAATGGACGGTTTACCCTAAGCTAGGGGAAATATTTCAAAATAAAGAAGGATTTCTGTTACAAATGTAGAATAAAATATTAAGATATAAGAGGATGATGATATGCAGAGATCACATTTAAAGCTTGGAGAACTATTATTATACGCAGGCAAGATTAACAATGAGCAGTTTGAGGCTGTTTTAGAAGAGCAAAAAAACTCTTCAAACTCCAAGAAAATAGGAGAAATCCTAGTTGAAAAGGGATTGGTTTCAGCCAAGGATATTGTAGAAGCCTTGGAGTACCAGCTGGGATTTCCCAGGGTGGATTTGACAAGATTTCAAATCAACACTGATGTCATTTCTATGATTCCAGAGTCCCTAGCCAGGAAGTATAAGGTAATTGCAATTGACGAAAAAGAGGACAAGCTGGTTGTCGCTATGGCAGACCCCTTAAATATCTTTGCTATAGACGATATCAAGCTCTATACTAAAATGGAACTACAACCGGTAGTTGCCACTAATGCAGATATAGTAAGGCTGATAGATAGATATTATAGTGGTGAATCCACTAAGAAGTTGCTGGAAGAGTTTGATGATATCACATCTCCTTATGATGGTGATGATCTAGATGACTCTGAAATGATAGAGGTAACCTCTGCTCCAATAGTTAGGCTCTTAAATTCCATTATCGAACAAGCTGTCAGAAGAAGGGCATCTGATATTCATATAGAGCCTAGGTCTGAAGATATCAGGATTAGGTTTAGGATAGACGGGGATTTGACTGAGATTATGAACCTATCTCGTAAGAATCTTTCCCCAATTGTTACAAGAGTCAAGATAATGGGTAAAATGAACATAGCTGAGAAAAGGTTGCCCCAAGATGGTAGGGTAGAGACAGTAATCAATGATAAGGAAATAGATATGCGTATATCCTCCCTACCAACGGTCTACGGTGAGAAAATCGTTATCAGGCTTTTGGACAAGTCTAACTACAGTTTTTCCAAGGAAACCCTAGGCTTTAATAAGAGGAACCTGGAGATATTTGACAACCTCTTACAACAACCCTACGGCATGCTCCTGGTAACAGGTCCTACTGGAAGTGGTAAATCCACCACCCTTTATGCAATCTTAAAGGAGTTAAATAGGACGGAGAAGAACATTATCACGGTTGAAGATCCTGTGGAATATAAGTTATCTGGAGTCAACCAGGTCCAGGTAAATACCAAGGCAGGCTTGACCTTTTCAAATGGTCTAAGGTCTATCCTTCGCCAGGACCCGGATATCATCATGGTAGGGGAAATCAGGGACAGTGAGACAGCTGAAATAGCTGTAAGGGCTGCTATTACTGGCCACCTGGTCCTATCCACCCTTCATACCAATGATAGCCCTTCCACAGTAGCTAGGCTTGTAGATATGGGAATTGAGCCCTACTTGGTTTCAGCAGCTGTCATAGGTGTCGTATCCCAAAGGTTGGTCAAGAAGCTATGCCCAGCCTGTAAGGAGCCCTATGAGGCCAGCTATATCGAAAAGAAGATGCTAAATGTAGACCTGGATTCAAACCAGATTCTTTATAAACCCATAGGTTGTAATGCCTGCAACCAAGGTTATAGGGGCAGGACAGCTGTCCATGAATTGATGCCAGTGGACGAAAACCTGAGGAGATTGATAGATTCTGGTGCAACTATAGATGACATTAGAAACTATGCCGTTCAAAATGGAATGAGCACCCTACTCCAGGCAGCAGGAGATCTAGCTATTGAGGGTACAACCTCATATGATGAGGTTATTAGGGTAGGTTTCTCATTAGTTTAGGAGGATAGAGATGGACTTACTGGATATTGTTAGGATTGGGACAGAAAAGATTGCATCAGATATACACGTTACTGTAGGCAGGCCTATTACTCTTAGGATCAATGGGGAGTTGGTTTCTATTGATGATTATGTCTTAACTCCCGAAGACACAAGGAAAATGGTAAGGGAGGCCTTGAGTGATAGCTTGTGGGCCCAACTAGAAGAGAATGGAGAAATAGACTCATCCTACTCTCTGCCTGGAGTAGGTAGGTACCGAATCAACGCCTTTAAACAGAGGGGTAGCTATGGGATGGTCCTCAGAATAATCCCCTTTGTGATTCCTTCAATGGAAGCCTTGGGTCTTCCCAAGGTGGTGGAGGAACTAGCCAGGCTCCGAAGGGGTATGGTCTTGGTAACAGGACCTACAGGTAGTGGTAAATCCACCACCCTGGCTACCATGGTTAATCAAATCAACCATGAGAGAAACTGCCATGTCTTGACCCTGGAGGACCCTATAGAATACCTCCATAAACACCAGGAAGCCCTGGTCACCCAAAGGGAGGTTGGCAGTGATACCGGCAGCTTTGCTAATGCCCTAAGGGCTGCCCTTAGGCAGGACCCAGATGTAATCCTGGTTGGAGAGATGAGGGATTTGGAGACCATCTCCATAGCCCTAACTGCAGCTGAAACAGGCCACTTGGTTTTCTCCACCCTGCATACATCGGGAGCTGCCAAGACCATAGACAGGATTATAGATGTATTTCCACCCCACCAGCAGCACCAGGTCAGGGTTCAGTTATCCTCAGTAATCCAGGGGATAATCTCCCAACAACTCCTGCCCAAGGCTGATGGAGTTGGAAGGGTGGCAGCCTTTGAGGTCATGATAGCTACACCTGCAATTAGGAACCTGATCAGGGAGGATAAGATTCACCAGATAGACACCTCCATCCAGACAGGGGCCAGTCATAAGATGCAGACCATGGACAACTCCCTCATAGAGCTCTACAGGAGGGGGGATATCACCAGGGAGGTTCTCATGACCAATTGTATAGATTTACAGTATGTCAAAAAAATTGTAATGTAGAGGGATACTATGATATACAAGTATAAGGCTTTAACTAAACAAGGGGAAACAATTGAAGGCTTTTTTGAAGCCAGTGATGAGGCAGATGTCTTGACCATGCTTAAAAGCAATGACTACCTGCCCATAGCGGTGGAAAAGGATATAGGGGCCGGTGCCCAGATATCCCTATTTTCCCCCAAGGTCAAGAAGAAGGACCTGGCCGTATTCTGTAGGCAGTTTTACACCATGATAGAGGCGGGTCTAGGAATAGTTAAGTGCTTTGAAATCCTGGAGGCCCAAACCAGTAATAAGACCCTAAGGTCTGCCCTAGGGGCCATCCATGAGGATGTTCAGAAGGGCTTCACCATATCTGAAGCTATGAATAACCATGACAAGGTCTTCCCCTCCATCCTAATCAATATGATAGAGGCGGGGGAGGTTAGTGGTACCCTGGATAGTATTTTGGAGAGGATGGCCAGGCACTTTGAGCAGGAAAGCAAGCTGGAGAGTAAAATCAAGTCAGCCCTGGTCTATCCAAGTGCCCTTATAGTGGTATCCATAGCTGTGGTCATCTTCATGTTGGTGGCTGTCCTACCCACCTTTACCAGTATGTTTACCAGTAGTGGGGTAGACTTACCCTGGCCTACCCAGCTCCTTATGAATTTAAGTGAATGGATAAAGACCTACTGGTACCTTCTAGGGGGAGGACTTTTGATTGTAGTTATGGGATGGTTTTATTTTATATCAACCACGGAGGGTAGGAGGTTCTTGGACAATCTAAAGATCAAGATACCTGGAATTCGGGTAACAAGTATTAAGATAATAACCGCCAGGTTCACCAGGACCCTATCAACCTTATTAGCTTCTGGAATCCCCCTACTCCAGGCCCTGGAGGTAGTGGGCAAGGTCTTGAATAATGTGGTTGTCCAGGATAGGTTGATAGATAGTACCGATGGTATCAGGAGGGGGGCTTCCCTTTCTAGGGCTGTTAGAGCCATGGACATCTTTCCGCCCATGGTGGACTCCATGATTAATATAGGGGAGGAGTCGGGAGCCTTGGACGAAATCCTCTATAAGACAGCAGACTTCTATGAGGATGAGGTGGAGATGAGCCTCCAGAGGATGACCACCCTGATAGAGCCAGTACTTTTAGTCTTTATGGCTGTAATTATCGGCTTTATAGTTATAGCCATGGCCATGCCTATGTTCGAAATGGTCAATGCAGTACAATAGCGGCTTTAATAAATTTAATATAAAGCAAATAAATAAAGGGAGGATTTTATATGTTAAACTGGATTAACAGGAAGATGAAGAGGAAGGGTTTTACACTTATCGAGATGGTCATAGTAATAGCTA
>FZPS01000191.1_pt24 | contig 129658 bp, 104 predicted proteins | sample 1817821 | NCBI WGS metagenome assembly FZPS01 (sample SAMEA104158645, study PRJEB21678) | metagenome | place: Germany | collected 2015-04-21
TTGGTCTTGCGCGCCATCCTTGCCCACCATCCCGAGATCAAGGTGGTGGCGATTAATGATCTCACCGATGCCAAGACCCTGGCTTATCTCTTTAAATATGATAGCGTTCACGGTGTTTTGGACGCCGAGATAAGCCACACGGATGACAGCATCATCATTGGTGAAGATCAGATCAAGATATATTCCCAAAAAGACCCTGAAACCCTGCCCTGGAAAGACCTCGGAGTGAAATACGTGGTAGAAGCGACGGGGATTTTCAACACCAAAGAAAGCGCAAGCAAACATCTCGCCGCCGGTGCGCAAAAGGTGATTCTCACCGCGCCCGCAAAAGACGAAGTGGATGCAACGGTGGTGATGGGAGTGAATCAACTGAATCTTAGAAAAGAGCACAGGATAGTCTCAAATGCTTCTTGCACAACGAACTGCCTGGCTCCCGTGGTCAAGGTTTTGCACGATAACTTTGGCATCGATAAAGGACTGATGACCACCATTCACGCCTATACGAACGATCAGAATATCCTCGACGGGCCGCATCGCGATCTCCGCCGTGCACGCGCCGCCGCAGTGAGCATGGTGCCCACTACCACAGGCGCCGCGAAGTCCATCGGAGTGGTGATTCCCGAGCTCAAAGGCAAGTTCGACGGACTCGCCGTAAGGGTTCCCACGCCGAATGTTTCTTTGGTGGATCTGAACGTAAATCTCATGCGCGAAGCCTCCAGAGAGGAGATCAATCAGGTGATGAAAGCCGCGGCATCAAGCTTCATGAAAGGAATCTTGGAATATGCCGAGGATCCGATTGTATCCATAGATGTGGTGGGTAACGATCATTCCGCAGTGTTCGATAGCGGCAGCACCTACGTGCTCGGCAAGATGGCAAAAGTCCTATGCTGGTATGACAACGAGTGGGGCTATTCCCGCCGCGTGGTCGATCTCATCGAATATATGGAAAAACTGTAGTAAATAATCAACAAAATTAATAAATCGCCCGGTGTCTTTTCTTAAGATTCCGGGCTTTTTCATGCTCTTTTCCTATGGCTTCCCTATTGGATTCCGGTGATGATGTGGTCATGATGTGGTCATAGGCATGAGCGTATCATAGGCGGAAGGTGAGCTGTATCCTATGGGGAAGCTGTAGGAGGGCTATCTTTGTTTTGGGAAAACAAATCACGTTATACGATGAGAAAACAATGCTACTTGACATTAATATCCATTTCGTAAAATTGAGTTTACACTGTGAAATGAATGCCGGCTATGCTGTAGAGCAAATTGCCAAAGGGCAATGCTTGTCTCATCATTACGGTAATACTCAAAACCCAATAAAAAGATGATAAGGTATAAAGACATGAAAAAAGAAATGCTTACTGTTGAGCTTCTCAAAACAGAAGCTGTTAATTTTGCAAGAGAACAAAGTAAAATCAGACACAAAAGCTTGGTAGGTATAACAGACGGCAAAGCTATCGGAACACATTTTGAGCATGCATTTAAAGAATATTTTGAGCAAAAATATGAGGTTTCAACGGGTAGCAGCGCAAGCGGAATAGACTTACCTGATGAACACATATTAACTGATATAAAAATAACATCTTGCAAACAGCCACAAAGCTCAACGACCTTTAAAAATGCAAGACAAAAGATATTTGGTTTAGGCCATAATTTACTTGTTTTTGTATATATAAAAGATGACTCAAGCAAACTAAACTTTAGAATCACAAGCATAACTTTTATCGATGCACCCCAAACGGCAGATTATACAACAACAAAAAGACAGATAGAGATGCTAAAAGATGATGCGAATAAAGAAGATATCGTTGCTTATTTGATGGATAGAAACATCCCGGGCGATGAGATTACTTTAGATAATATCGCTGATGATATATTAGCTAAAAAGATAAGACAGGGATATTTAACGATATCTAACGCTCTTCAGTGGCGACTTCAATATTCAAGAGTAATTAAATTGGACAACACGGTAGAAGGGGTTTACAACAATGTCTTTGAAACCTGAAAAACAGTATGGTGATTATCAAACGCCAACTTATTTTTCAAAAAAAATAGCACAATTTATCAAAAATGATCTTGGATATGTGCCGGATACGGTAATTGAGCCTACTTGCGGCACAGGTTCTTTTATTCGCGCAACAAACGAAACATACGATAATGTTAGAATTATCGGTAATGAAATAAATGAAACATATGTTTCGCAAGCCAAAAGCATTGAGCCTCGGAAAAAGAATGAAATTGAAATTCAAAACTATGATTATTTCCGTCTAAAGAAAGCAATAGAAGTTAATAAAACTGATCAACTCTTGATAATAGGAAACCCTCCGTGGGTGACTAATTCATCTATTTCTGCTGAATCAGGTGAAAACCTGCCTAAAAAATCTAACTTTAAAAACCTTAGCGGATATGACGCCTTAACAGGTTCTTCAAATTTTGACATAAGCGAATCTATGATCGTTGATTTAGTCCATAAATACTACATGCTTAATCCATTAATATCAATGATTTGCAAAACAACAGTAGCAATAAACGTATTTAAGTATATGCATGAAACTAACATAGGAATGGATTATTTTAAAATTGAAAGAATAGATGCCTTAGAGGTTTTCAATGTATCTGTCGATGCATGTGTGATTTATGTCAAATTACACGGTGATAAAAACACAAATGCAATAGAGTGGCTTGATGAAGAAAACAAAGGAAGGAAGTCCGGGTTTATTGGAACATCTTTTTATATGAATTTATCTGAATCCGCAAATCAAATTGAAGGTGAAACAGAGATTGAATGGCGGCAAGGAATTAAACATGATGCAGGCAAAATCATGGAACTTAAAAAAGTTGACAATTTAACTTATATAAACGGTTTAAAAGAAAAATTAACCTTGGAGAGCGAGAGAGTATTCCCACTTGTTAAAAGCAGCCATCTGAAAGAGCACATAATAACCGATTTCAAAAAATACGTAATTGTCACTCAAGACATGTTAAAACAAGACACAAATTATATAGAACAAACCTCGCCCTTATTATGGAATTACCTAAATGATAAAATTGATCACTTCGCAAAGAGAAAAAGTTCCATTTACGAAAACAGCCCTAAGTTCAGTATGTTTGGGATCGGAGACTATACTTGGCTCCCCTATAAAGTAGGGGTATCAGGATTTTACAAAAAGCCTACTTTCTCGTTATTAATCAACGAAAAACCGGTTATGTTAGATGATACTTCTTATTTTTTAGGTTTTCAAGAATACGATATTGCATATACGATAATGCTGGTTTTAAACTCGCACGAGGTTCAATCCTTTTTAAAGCAAATAGCAAATTTAAAATCTAAAAGACCTTATACTAAAAAAGTGTTGAGCCGCATCAGCATAGAAAAAAGCTTTAAAAAAATACCGTATAATGAAATGAAGCAGATAGAAAAAAGATTGGGATTAGAAAACTATCTTACGGAAAATCATTACGAAGTAGCAAAACAAAAGTTTACTCAACAACAGCTGTTTTTAGATTTATAAAATATGTGCCTCAGCAGGTGCGGAATATGCATCTGTGTGGAGCCTATCGGCAACTCACTGCACTAATCATATCAAGACCATAAATATCGGGACTACGCTTTACTTCATGCTTTCCCTCTTTTGAACTGTAAAGATTTCCTTTATAGTTGCCTTGGCAGTCAATTCTTCTTGCTTAAGTGTCCGAGAGTGTTTTGAGCTGTGGCATTTTTAGGTGAATCTACGTTCTTTTGCTATTATTCGAAATTTATGCACAGTATCCTCACTTTTTCATTGACACATTGAGCGCATAGTTCCTCATGGTATATAGGGGTAAAAGTATAAGAATATTATGGAAATTATAAGAACTGAAGCTTTGATTAAAGATTACGAGCTGGGAAAGGTTAAAGTCCGCGCGCTCGACGGGATTGATATATCTATTCGTTCCGGTGAATTTGTGGCGATAATGGGACCTTCCGGCTCCGGCAAAAGCACGCTCATGCACATTATCGGGTGTTTGGACAGCCCCTCCGAGGGTGAATATTACCTGGATTCTGTACTGGTGAGCAAGATGAGCAAATCCGCTCTTGCAGGCGTGCGCAATAGCAAGATCGGCTTCGTTTTTCAATCCTTTAACCTCTTGCCGCATCTGAATATACTCAAGAACGTGGAGCTACCCATGATGTATGGCGGGCTTTCGGCTGCAAAAAGAAGGACGAAAGCAAGGGAGATCTTAGAAGGAGTAGGTCTCGCGGATAGGTTGAGGCACAAGCCTGGCGAACTTTCTGGCGGCGAGAGACAGCGCGTGGCAATCTCTCGTGCGATTGCAAATGACCCCTCAATCCTTTTGGCAGACGAGCCTACGGGCAATCTTGATTCACAGGCCGGCGGGGATATTTTAGAGATTTTTGACCGCCTTCACAAAGAGGGAAATACCATCATCATGGTGACCCACGATCCCCTCGTTGCGGCGCGTGCCCAGCGCATCATCAGAATCAAAGACGGAATGATAGATAATGGCGATCTCGATAGCTGAATCCCTGCACATCGGGCTTGCCGATATCACGACGCGCAAGGTTCGAAGCGCTGCCACCATCTTCGGCATCATCCTGGGTGTTATTTCCATACTCGTGGTTCTCGCGATTTTAAACGGTATGAATGCCTCAACTTTGAGCTGGATGGAAGAGCGCGGCGGCACAAATAAGGTCGAGGTTCATAGGAATTGGAACTACGACTTTTCCAAAGGCGGAGAGGCAAATTTGACCCTGGCGGAAGTGGAAGAGATTCGTCAAATGCTCCCCGAAGCCGTGGCTTTTAATTCGCAGGTTATGCTCTATTCTCACAATGAGCTAAAATATCGTGGACTAAGTTATTACAGCAATGTTGCAGGGGTCTTGCCGGACTATTTGCAGGTGGAAAATTGGGGCGTGAGCGAAGGCAGATTCATCAGCGACTTGGATGTGCGCGAGAGCAGCAATGTGATAGTCTTGGGTTCATCTGCCGCGCGCGATCTTTTGGGCGGTAAAGACGCGGTGGGCAAAAAGATAGCTTTAGGCGGAAACGTGCTGGAAGTAATCGGCATATTAAATGAGAAAAACTGGGAAAAGATGCAGGGCGGCAGCTTCGGCGGAAACATGCTGGAATATATGAATCAACAGTCCTTCATCCCCATCTCAACCGCGATAAACAGATATGATAATACGATGAAAGTTAGCTCCTTACAAGTGACGGCAGAGAGCCCGAATCACGCGCTGAAACTGCAAAAAAAGCTGAATCAGATATTGCTCAATCTCAAGGGCGGCAGGGAGTTATTCAGGGTAAGTTCCGCGCAGGAAGGAATCATGACGATGCAGGCTAATGCGCGCATATTCAGTCTGATATTCATACTGATTTCGGCGATCTCATTACTGGTTGCGGGGATAGTGATTATGAACATCATGCTGGCTTCGATCAAGGAACGCACGCGTGAGATTGGCGTCCGCATCGCCGTGGGTGCGCGCCGAATAGACATCTTTTTTCAATTTATGATACAGACTGTTTTGATCACCACCTTGGGCGGAGTGATAGGCATCGGCTTAGGACTCTTGATTTTGGATAAGATCAGCGCTTATTTGGAGATGGAAATGATAGCAGATTTTAGGATTATGATTAGCTCGGTTTTGGTCTCGGTGATGGTGGGCTTGATCTTTGGAATCATGCCTGCGATCAGAGCCGGCAATTTAGACCCCGTGGACGCGCTAAGAGAGGAATAAAGATGGGTAAAAGGAAAGCTGGATTTTTGCAAGCGGTAATCAATTTCTTTAAGACGAAATATGATAATGTGTGCTCAAAAGTGGGCAGTCCGGCGTGGCGAAAAGGCACGTGGAACAAGACAAAGATCTTCTTCAGCCTCTTCATCAAAAGGATAAATGAAGAGCGTATCCCGCGTGAATCCGCAGCCTTAGCTTATGTGACCATTCTCGGCTTTATCCCCTTTATTACTTTTATAATCATGATTGCGCCGGATCTTCCTTTCTTGAATCTGAAAGATAAGATTGCGGATGTGGTGGCAAAAAACTTCATCCCTGGCTCGGCTGAAGCGGTGATGGATATGATCAGCGAGATGATTTCGCGCAGGATGGGCTTGAATATCATGGCTTTCGGCATCCTGCTCGTCTCGGCATATCTGCTTTTTAATAATATTCAGCGCACCTTCGATCGCATCTTGAGCGCGAAGACATTTGAGAGAACCGATATTCTCTCGCAATTTGTAAAGTTTATGGGCACTTTGGTCTTTGGGCTGATCATCCTTATCTTGCTCTTTTCCAGCGCTTCATTGCCCATTATCTCGCGCATCACGAAGCTTAGGCTATTTACTTGGGTGATGTATCTCTTGCCATTTATTGTGCAGTTTTTACTACTTTATTTCCTGTATATATTCTTCCCTTCGGTGCGCATTAAAAATCGCAGTATCATGGTGGGAGCGCTGTGGACGACCGTGATCTGGGTTCTCTTAAAGAGCGGATTTGACTATTATATTTACAATCTCACCAGCTATCAAGCGGTGTATGGAGTCTTGGCGGCGCTGCCCATCTTCCTCTTTTGGATATATGTGAATTGGATAATTATCCTCAGCGGGGTGGTCTTGGTGAGCCTTTTAGATGAGCAGATCAGGCGCGATCTGGGACAAAAAGAAAATGAACAATATGTAAAAATCAGTGTTGAGATGTTCAGCGATAACAAACTCAATAAAACAATAGAAGATTATATTTTAAAAAATAGTATTAAAGATTTAGTCGAAAACTTCGACAAGGACGAGGACAAATGAAAAAATATGCACTGATCAGTGTGTCGGATAAAAGCGGCATAGACAAGCTGGCTGTGGAGTTGGAGGCTTTGGGATATACCATACTTTCCACCTCGAATACAGCGCTGCATCTGAAACAATATTGCAAGAATGTGGTGGAAATCAGCGATTATACCGGTTTCCCGGAGATCTTGGGCGGAAGAGTGAAAACCCTGCATCCAAAGGTTCATGGCGCCATCTTGGCGGATAGGCAAAAGGATGCGCATCTCAGCTGTTTGAATGAACACGATATCGGGCAGATAGATGTGGTGGTGATAAATCTTTACCCATTTGCCGAGGTGAAGGCAAAAGAGGGCAGTACTCATGAGGAGATCATAGAAAACATCGATATCGGCGGACCTGCACTGATACGTGCGGCGGCAAAAAACTATCGTAACGTCACCATTCTCACCGATAGCAAAGATTATGAGCCCACCTTGGAGCATCTGAAACAGGGCGACGAAATCCCGGAATGTTGGAGCATCTATCTGGCTCAAAAGGCTTTTGCAAAGGTCTCGTATTATGACGATATGATTGCGGGGTATCTGGAAGCCGAGCGCTCTGAAACCGCTTTGGAAAAGGACTTCCCCGAGTTTATCGATCTTGCGGCAAAGATGAATATGCAGCTTAGATATGGCGAAAATCCGCATCAGAAAGCCGGGTTTTATACCAATAGACAGGATGGCTGGGTTTGCTCTCACGGCAAGGTGCTTTCTTTTAATAATATCATGGATATCAATGCCTCGCTCAAGGCGATACGCCTCTTTGAAGACCCCACCGTGATCATCTTTAAGCATTGCAATCCCTGTGGAGTGGGCAGCGGAAATACCCTCGCCGAGGCATATAAACGCGCTTTTGAAACTGATACCGTGGCGCCCTTTGGCGGCATCGTGGTGGTGAATAGAAGCCTTGATCTTGAAACGGCTGTGATGATAAATCGCATCTTTACAGAGATCATCATCGCTCCCGCCTATGACGAGGGTGTGTTTGACGTGCTCACGAAAAAGAAAAACCGCAGGCTCATCACTTATGATCCCGAAACTTTGGTAAAGCCGAGTAATCCCTATGAGATCAAAACCATGCTTTGGGGATATCTGGCGCAAGAGTGGGACAATGTGAACGAAGATATTAACGATTGGCGCGTGATGACAAACCGCTCGCCTTCAAAACAAGAATTTGATGCCATGCTCTTTGGCTGGAGAACGGTGTCGCTCTTAAATTCAAACGCGATTGCGCTGTGTTATCCGCAGCAGGCGATCGGGCTGGGCATCGGTCAAACCAGCCGTATAGACAGCGTTTCCATATCCATCTGGAAGGCACGCAAGTTTAAGCACGATCTGAACTTAGCCGTGTGTGCATCGGATGGATTCTTCCCCTATAGAGATAGCATTGACGAGCTGTATCAGGCGGGCGTGAAAGCCGTGATCCAACCCGGTGGTTCCAGAGGCGATGAAGAGTGTATCGAAGCCTGTAACGAGCTTGATATGGCAATGGTCTTTACGGGATACCGTCATTTTAGGCATTAAAAATGTTTGACAGATTTCGCCACTGTAAAAGATTGGCTAATACCCCTGCGGAGATGTGTCCGAGCTGGCTGAAGGAGCACGATTGGAAATCGTGTAAACGTGTGAGCGTTTCTAGGGTTCGAATCCCTACATCTCCGCCATTTCTTTTGCCCTTATTTTGTAGCAGTTTTGGCGATTATGTTTCCCGGTTCAATACGAAATTTTACTTTTCAGCAATTAAGAAATTTGATTTTACAAGGAGTTTATTATGAAAAAGAAGACTGTTTTCATTATTATCGTAGCTGCGGCTATTATTTTAATGATGTTTACAAAATGTGTGGGCAGAAAGTTTGAAGACTTTGCAGGGGTGAAACCTGCGAAGATCGAGAATGATTCTTGGCTTAGGATCAGCCCCCAAGGATATGTTCCAGAATATTCAGAGATAGAACCTTTGGCTATGTTTGGCAAGCGGCGCGAACCGCAAAGCATTCAATCTATGATACTTAAAATTCAGGCAGCGAAAAATGATAAGCGCATCAGCGGCATATTGTTGGAGCCGAGCTCTGTGCAGATTAGCCTGCCTGCTATCACTGAATTGGGATTGGCGCTTGATTCTTTTAAGGAAAGCGGGAAGCCGGTTATTGCTTATGGAGATTTTATTCAGCATTCAGATTATTTGCTGAGTGTCTATGCCGATGAGATTTATATGGATCCATCCGCTTCTGCAGGTCTTTTGATCAGCGGTGTTTCGGCGAGCTTTACCTTTTATAAAGAGCTTTTTCAGAAGCTGGGCATGAAAATGCACGTTATCCAAGCCGGAGAATTTAAAGGCGCGGGTGAGCCTTATGATCAAACTTCGCTCTCTCAAGGAACCAAAGAAAATATCGATGCGGCGCTGAAAGACCGCTTTGATCAGATAGTAAATCATGTTGCAAATCGCCGAGACCTCACGACAGATGATGTGCTCGCGGTGTATAATCAGAGGGAAGACTTCTTCCTTAAAGCATCTGTAGCCAAGGAGATGAAGCTCATTGATCATGATAAGAGTAGGAAAGAGCTTTTTAGTACGAAGCTGATTGATGCGGAGCGGGTGGTGAAAATGTCCGATTATGCTGCCGAAAGCAAGGTGGGCAAGCTGGATCGCATCGCGCTGGTCTATCTGGAAGGCGAGATCTCGCCCGCAGGCGGAAGAGGACAGGGCGGAATCTCGGTGGCGAAAGTGAAAAAGATCGCAGAAGACCTTAGAAAAGATAAGCAAGTAAAGGCTGTGGTGGTGAGGGTTAATTCCCCCGGCGGCAGCGCTTTGGAAAGCGAATATATCTATCGCGAGCTGAAAGAACTTGCCGAAGAGATGCCTTTGATTATCTCCATGGGCGGAAGCGCTGCAAGCGGCGGATATTACATATCTTGCGCGAGCGATTATATCATCGCGGATGAGGGATGCCTCACGGGCTCCATCGGCGTAATCATGCTCTTGCCGGAATTTGCTCAGGCGGCTCGCAAAATCGGGCTGCGTTCCCAGACCATCAAATATGGCAAATATGCCGGAAACTTGAGCATACTTGAGCCTCATTCACAGGAACTGATCAGCTCTCTAAAAAGAAACTCTGTGCTGACTTACGATGAATTTAAGTCTCGCGTAATGGAAGCCAGAAACATCGATTATAACGCAATTAACAGTATTGCCGAAGGCAGAATATTCGGTGCAAAAGATGCATTGGCGCTTAATTTGATTGACGAAGTTGGCGGCATGGCGGAAGCATTGGAAAAAGCTGCTGAATTGGCAGAAATATCAAACTATGAAGTCAGATATTTCCCGAAGAAATACTCATTCTTTGAGTCTCTTAAAGATGGTGATTTCTTTGGCTTAAATATAGATGATTTCATGGATTTAGCAAAGTGGGATAAAGAGGAGATGCTACTGAAAAAGCTGGAAGAAATCAAGCCCTATCAATGGCAGTATCTCTGTCCCGTAGTGGTTGAATAAAAATGAGAAAAAATAGAATTAATACAGAAATAATAGTCAACGTCCATCCTTTGGAGAAGCGCGTTGCCGTTCTTGAAGATAATCGCCTATCGGAGCTCTTTGTGGAACGCAAAGATAAGCAAAATCCGGTTGGAAATATATATAAAGGCGTGGTGAAAGATGTGCTTCCCGGCATGGGCGCCGCCTTCATCGAAATCGGGCTGGAACGCACAGCCTTCCTGCATTATAGCGATATCGTTTTAGACTTTTTGGATATCTATGAAGAAAATGAAAAGCCGAAACGACTCAATCCGGCGGATAGCTCGCAGATCCGTGAGCTACTCAAATCCGGACAAGAAATAGTTGTGCAGGTTCAAAAGGGACCAATCGGCTCCAAAGGTGCCAGGCTCACCGGACAGATCTCTTTGCCCGGTAAGTATATAGTACTCTTTCCAAATAAGAATAAGATTGCCATCTCTCGTAAGATTTATTCATCGGGCGAGCGCAATCGCATACGTAATATACTCAATCAGGTTCGCGTTCCCGGTTTTGGGATAATCGTGCGAACCGAAGCCGAAAATGCCGATGAAGATGATATTCAGAGAGAATATAAGGCGCTGCTCAAGACCTGGAAATTGATAGAAAAACAGCTGAAACATGCTAAATCACCGGTCTGCGTCTTTGAAGAAAATGCTCTCGAAAACTATCTCATCCGCGACCTTTTTGGCGAACATGTGGATAGATTGGTAATAGACGATAACGTTTTCCACAATAGAATAATCGAGCAATTGCAGGACGTCTCGCCCGATCTCATCCCGCTCGTGGAGCTATATAAAGAGGATTCGCCCATCTTTGATGCTTGGGCGATTGAGAAAAAGATTGAGACCATCTTCCACTCACGCATATATCTCCCCTCAGGCGGAAATATCAAGATCGAGCAAACCGAAGCATTGGTGGCAATTGACATCAATACGGGTAGTTTCACAGGAAGAAGCAGCTATGAAGAAACAGTGAAAAAGACCAATCTCGAAGCGGCTGCCGAGGCGGCGAGACAGATCAGATTGCGAGACCTCTCCGGCGTGATCGTGATCGACTTTATCGATATGTCTGATGATAGAGCAAAAACTGAGGTTCTTGATCTTTTGCGTAAAGGACTCAAGCGGGATAGAGCAAGAAATAAGGTTTATCCTTTTACCGAGCTGGGCATGGTGGAAGTGACGCGTAAACGCATGCGTGCTACCATCATGGCAAATCTCTCCGAGGCTTGTCCCATGTGTAACGGAAGCGGGCGTATCCTAAGTAAAGATGCGGTCACAATGCGTATCTTCCGCTGGTTGGTGCGTAGTGATTATTTCATCCGCAACGAGCGTATGCGCATCAAGGTTAGCCCCGATATGCTTAATCATCTCAAAACGCATAACGAGGAATTTTTGAACTATAAGGATCAGATAGAATTTGATTCTGATGAGGCTCTGCGTCCGGATATGTTCAGGGTTTACAGCCTGCCGGGTATGGAGGATATTACCTCGAAATATTCGTGATGCGATAAATAGTAAGTTGAGAGGCGTCCGATTTATGGATGCCTCTTTTTTTTGTGGTTGTTTTGGTTTGAGTGTAATTTCGGTTTTGTGTTAAATTTCCTGACTAAAAAGTGTCAACTTTCTTACAATATTGTGAGGCAAGATTTCATCAAGTTTACATAACATTATTGAGGTCGAAATTATTTCAGGCTTTGTTTTTCAATTACTTACGATGGGGCTAAAAAAATAAATCGCGTTTTTGGCCACAATTTTGGGTTTTGGGCTCCTATATAAAAGTAGAGAATGTTGCTCACCAAAACGTGAATTTAAGTTTTAAGAAAGCACCCACTTTATTCCTGATCAGATACGGCGGGGTTTTCTCAATTTAAGAGATCGCTGATGTGAGTGGCTGATACTCTATAGTTCTTTTATAAGCGTATAGTTAAGACCGTTGAACAATTTTACACCAATAGAGTTATAGCAGGTTAAAACGCTCATTTTATGAGATATTTGGTTAAAACTGAAGATTTTGCTCTGTTTTTGCCTGAAAACCACCCTAAAAGCCTTGTTTTGTTCCTTTTTTCAGGGTTTTCCTGAAATTTGGACACATCTCTCCTGTCTTATGTTATGCTCGCAAGATTTGTAAGCTACGTTTAAGGTTGAAAGCAATGGCTCCCATGATCAGATAATCAGCGGTCTTTCTGAGCCCTATGTATATTGACCTATCCCAACCGAAATGTTTCTTTAGACTTCCGAAGCTACGCTCAACGCGATACCTCGTTTTGGAAATATCGTAGTTAAAGGCTTTTGTTTCGGGCGTCATCTTTTTGTTCTTCTTTTTCTTCCGCATTATTTTGGAAATCAGATTTCTGTCCCGCAAAACATTCTCGTTGTATTGACTACAATAGCCTTTATCGGTCAGAACCTCTATATTTTTAGGAAGATTCAGCGAATCCATCAACGGAGCTAACATATGCCCGTCATAAATATTGGCACTTGTTACTTTGACTGCCTGCACTAAGCCATGTTCCTTGTCTACAACCGTATGCCCTTTAAAACCATAAATACTCTTATTCCCCTTCTTTATCCATCTGGCATCAGCGTCTTTGGACTCTTCGACGATAAGCTCAGTTGTCTCAAAGGTATCCGACTCGGGTATTTCAGTATCACCCACAGGCTCAGTCTCAAGGAATTCTTTCTTGCGAGGACGAGCATGAGATTGAACTATGGTAGCATCTACGATAACGCCTTCAGTGATTTTGATGTGATGTTTCGTCAGCTGAAAATTGATCTCGGCTAAAAGTTTTTGATATATCCCTTTTTCTGAGAATCGGCTACGCCAGCGGCTGATAGTAGAGTGATCAGGCACAGGGTTCTCTATGCTTAACTTACAGAACCACATGAATATAGAGTTATAGTAAAGTTGCTCTTCCATCTGATAGTCAGAAAGCTTATACCATAATTGGACCAACATGATTCGGAACATTACTTCAGCAGAGTAAGCGTCTCTTCCTGCCACCGAATTTCTCTTTATCTCTACCCTATCTAATATCTTTTTGATTCTATCCCAGTTAACTAAGTGATCTACATCTTTAAGAAAGTGGGCACGTGTTGCTATACGATTGTTTATTTCCTGATCAGCTAAGGTTATTGTATGCTTTTCCATGTCAAACTCCTGTGTTGTAATAAGGACACAATATTATGTATAACTTATTTGTCAAGAACTATTTAGCACTGTTTTATGTCCATGTCTATGTGCAACGATCTTAGTTGTGTAAAAATGTGAAAATTAAGGCAAAAAAATACTTGTGAAGCCACGGGGCGAAGCTGTATCCGGGGAAGCGCTTCGCCTCAGGACTTCACAAGTGTTATAGGTTATTTGAGTCGATTATTTCAGTTTAAAGTAAGCCGTGAGCGTCACGCTGATGCTTTTCTGCCTCGTAGAAGTATTGTAGATACCATAGTCCGAGACGTCGGTGGAATATGGTTCGGTGATCTGAAACACTCCTGCGCGGGCTTGATTCATCTTGCCCAATCCTGTCTTTGCGGAGCTTGAGATCTCGTTTGCACGTGCGAGCGCATCGGAGGTTGCATCTGCCAAAAGCTCTTGCTTCAGCTTGGGTAATTCGGTGTAGAGATATTCCAGCCTGGATTCCTGCAAGATCATGCCTCTATCGGCAATGAAACCGGGATCAAGCGCCAGTTCTTCGATCTTATCGAGTTCGCTCGAAAGCACGAATAGGCTCTGATTTAGGTTATGCCCTACCACCTGTCCTTGGTTGTTGTATTGGTTATAGCTGCTGATGGGCTTGATGCTGATGTCCTTTTCGGGGATGCCCTGCTTCACGAGATAGTCTTTGAAAGCTTTCACGTCTGCGTTCATGGATTTATATCCGCCGGTGATGCCGCCGCTGGGGACATATTTCTGCACGGTTATGTTCCATTTCACGAGATCGGATTCAAAGAGTTTGCTGGAGTAGCCTACCACTCTCAGGCTGGTGTCACCCTGTCTGCTTTGATAGAAAAACAGGCTGAAAACGCTGATGCCGATGATTAAGCCGATTGCCAAGACGGCGTATGGATTCTTTGACCATTTGAGCCAGATCAATGTGCCGATTACGATGGCAACTAAGATGGCTATGATATACCAAGACATTTTACCTCCTTGTAAAACTTGTTTATCTTTGTTTATCTATATACTTAAAGTAAGCCCCATCTCCTGCGGAAAAAGAGTTCCACGCTGAAGACGAGTAAGAACAAAGATAATATATACCACTTCTTGTAGAGTTCAAATTCTATCATGCGGACGAAGCTTTCTTTTTCGGCGGGCAGAGGCTGATAGTCTGCGGCTTCTTCGAGGCTGAAGAGTTCGCCGCCGCTCTCTGCCGCAAGATATCCTAAAAGGGAGAGGTTGAAGTCGTAGTCGCGCTTTTCCACGTTCTCTTTCTCTATCATAAATCTGCCGTCGGACTTCTTGCCGCTCTTTTGATCGGTGATTTCAAAGCTGTATTCACCGGGCTCTTCGAGGCTGAAAGAGATGCCGAATTCCTCGTCGCGCTCTATAAGGAAGTCTTCGAATACTTCGTTTCCTTTGTGATCGGAGATATTTATCAAGGGTTGGCTGTCTAAGGCGCGGGAGCGGATGTCGTCTTCGGAGCGGAGGCTGATCTCTATCTCTTCGCCTTGTAGCCAGCTGTTCTTATATACCGCGCTGAACGAGGATAAAGACTTGTTGCTCAGCCAGGTAATGAGATTGAGCATCATCTTTTGATAGCCTGCGTCGGGGCTGTTTAATTGCCAACGCCAGAGATTGAGGAAACTGAGTGAGATGCTTCTTTGTCCGCCGCTTTCCAAGATGGCAATCGCGGGTGAATTCTGTGGATTGTTCATGGTTGCAAGAACTTGTGCCTTGTCATTGGGCGCGAGGTAGTAGTAGTCCAAAGGTGGTAGTTTGGAGGCTTCTGCCGAGAGCGGGCTGAGCATGGGATAGTTTGCCGCGCTTGAATGCATGCGGATGAAACCTTGGTAGCTGCTGGTGATATTGGAAGGCAAAAGCGGGAGATATGTGCTGAGTTCGGGTAGGGGCATGCCGAGACACATCAGGCCTGCGCCGCGCTTGAGCTTCTGCTCTAAATATATTTGTAGTTCGGGATTGAGTCTTAGTTTGCCGTTATTGATGATCACGATTGCGGCGGGATCGGGCTCATTGGACAAAGTGGCGGGTTTTTCGCTTCTTAGTATTCTGTTATCGCGAACTTGGTAGGACTCTTTTTCCCAGCGGGGATTGCCGGCTATCGCATCAAGGATGAACATGTTGTCCCACGCCGGAGCGTCTGAGAAAACCACGATTCTCTCTTTCTCTTTGAGAACTTCGATGGCGCCGGGAAGAGAGTTGTTGCCCTGTCGCTTTTCATCTTTTAAGGGTAAGACTTCTACGGAGAAAGCGAAGAATCCCAGCTGGTTAAAGTTATGCACAAACTCTACTTCCGTGGGCTCGCCTTCTTTGAGGTTTATCCTTCTTTCTTGGATGATTCTGTCGCCTATCTTTAGTCGCACGCTTGCTTCGCCGCTGTACTGTGTAGCCATAAGCTCGGCGCGGATGATGCTATTTTCATTTCTATAGGCATAGCGATCGGACTTTAGGTTTGTAAGAACGAGATCGGGGGAGTGTTCCCTGCTGGTATCAGCAAGCGCAATTATAGGCTTGTCCAGCTTTTGCACGAAGCCGAAATCACTGTCTCTCAGCCAGCCGTCTGATGCGAGGATTATCTGTTGCATGCGGGCAAAATCCTTCTCTTCGGTAAGTGAGATCAAGCTTTTGTTTAGGAGGCTGTTGTCTTTCTTGCCGCCAAGTCCATCGGCGAAGTTATATTCCAGTATTTCGTAGCCTTCTTTTTGGTATCTCTCTTTGAGATCTTTTATGGCGGGGCTGAGTAGATCAGCTTTCTTCTTGCCGCGATGCATCAGTTCCATGGAGTGCGAATTGTCGGTTAAAAACACTATCTGCGGGGCTTTTGTTCCCGTTTTTATGAAGTGGACAATGGGTTTAAAAAGATAGCTGAGCAGGATGAAAATGGCAGCTGCCCTGAGCGCTATAAGCAGGTTGCGCCTAGGTTTGGACAAAGCAGGTTGGGGGCGGTGATACAGGATCGCAGCCCCCAAGATTGCTATAATCAGAGCAAATAGCCAGATCATTAGAAGTGGAAACTCAAGTGCCCGCCGTAGGTAAGCCCTCGCGTCTTTTTATTTGGGAAAAGGCTGTTATAGGTTTGCAGTGCTACGCCGAAGTCTACGCTTTCGCTGGATACTCCTATTCCGTAGGAGGTTTTTAGGGGGCTTTTACTATTGCCCGGCGCGATACCGAAGCTGATGGGCAAAAACTCAAACGGTAAGAGGCTTGCGCCAAAGCTGATGCGCCCCCATTTGTCTGTTACGGCAGAGGTCTTGAGGCCGTGTACCCAGTCGGTGGAAACTGTGGCATATTTGGTTTTATAAAGCAGAGCCAGTCTGAGATCGGTGGGAATCTTGGTGGAAAAAGGCTTGATCTTTTCCTGCTCTATCTCCACCGTAAGATAGTCTTCATCAAGGTTTGCAGCATAGAGCTCATCAGCGGTGACGCTAACCGTGTGATCTACGGTCATCACTCGCCAATTGATGAATCCCACGATGTTATCCACGGTGAGACCCGCTTCAAATCCGTCGAAGATCTCGCTATACATGCCGAACATTGCTTTGAGTCCGCCGCCGCCTACGCCCGTTCTGAGAACGACGTCCTGTTGCATGGACGCGCCTTCGCTGAGCGTGTTGCGGATGATTCCGTCGTATTGGATTATATCCGTTCCGAAGAGTCCGGCAAGCAGGCTGGCAGAGGCGCCGACCTTGATCTGCGGCCAATTCTCGGGGATGTAAGGGATGTCGATATCGCCCATTCCGAAGGTGAAATCTATGTATCCCAAGCCGGAGAGGTTGGTGTCATTTAGTCCAAACTTGTATTCTTCTTCCGCGAGACCGTAAAAGATCATGTCGGTGACGTTCTTGCTGATCGAGGTCTTGCCGGAAAGGTTGAGCGTGCTGGAGAAAGCTTGGTTGCCGAAGTTCATGCCAAACAAGCTGATATGGGTGTTCATTTCACCTCTGAGGCTGGTTTGCAAATTCCTGAGGATATGCTGTTTATCGGCGGCACTGAGGCTGTCTTGGCTCACAAAATAGTTGTATGTGTCTATATCAAGGGCGTTGTTGCTCAGAGAAGCTGTGAAATTGGCAAAGGGAAACCAGAGATCGACTCCGGTCTCAGAACTCAGCTTTGCAGGGTTCCAATAGTTCGCTTCAATCCCTTCTGCACGAAGCATATAGCTGTCAGCGTAAAACACTGACTTTGCCGTGCTTATTCCCCAAAGGTTGCCAATAACAAGTAGTAGAATTACGATGCTAATGCGTTTCATTTTAGTCAATCTCCCCTATCAATACTTTTGCGCTCACCATGCTGCGGAGCTCGATGTAGTCCATATCTCCCGCATGAACGGTGACGGGTTCTCCGTGGGTATCTTCAAAGGAAAACCTCCATTTGAGAAAGACCTCCGGGTTTGAGAATATCCTGAGTTCTTCATTATCTAATATGAGCGGAATATACTGCGGCTCGCCGTCGCTGGCTTGATGAGAGAGTAATGTCACGCTTTTTGCAAAGTTGAAAGAGCTCGGATCATCGGGATCTATGTCTTTATCTACGGAGAGGAAGACATCGGCGCGACCGCCCAAGGGCAGGAGGTTTCTGATCTCAAATTCCATCTTTGCCTCAACAACTCGCTCGGTGAAGATTTCCTGGTTGTCTTCGCTGATCTCCACTCGAACGGGATCTCCGATGGTGACGGGCATATCCTGTAAGATGAACTTGAAGGGCGCACTGATATTGTAGTCCACGCTTAGCATGTCGGTTGACTTCAATTTCCCGCTGCCATGTTCGGTGGATATGTTAAACTTTGCCTCGTTCATCAAAACTTGTGTGGGCATAACTTGCAAGAGATCATTCAGTCCATTTTCTATGAAAAGGCGGGTGATGCTCGGGCCATCCGCAGTTGCGGGCTCGATGGCGAAGTTATTGCCTTGGTTGTCCTTGATCTGTATGGTTCTCTGATCACTGGCGCCGATAGCTACGAACTCTCCTTCAAATTCGCATCTGAACTGGAGCTGGTTTTCCACGTCTATGATCAAGGCGGCTTCTTGCAAGATGATGGCTTCGTTAATGTTTTCGGGATATTCGATCTCGATTGCAGAAGTGCTTTCATTTAAGCCTATCTGATGATCGCTCAATAGACCGTGGAACTCACAGAAGTAAAGTGGTTCGGTGAGCTCTATGCTAAATAATGCGATGGGCATTCCGGAGGGCAGCGAAGAGGTGCTATTAACAGTCAATTGGATGTTTTCTAATGGCGCACCCGCGTCTTTTTCTCCGAAATGATAGCCGGCGAGATCTATATTTTGCCATCCATCCCCGCCTCCTGAAACGATCTTGAGCTTCTCGCCAAAGTCGTTTTTAATATTATGAAATTCAATTGAGATGTCTGCCGTAGGTTCCACATTATCAAACTTATACCTTAGCATTCCACTATCCACCCTGCCGAAATGTAGCTCCATTTCTAAGCCGGGATTTATGAAAGGGAACTCTTCATCAATTACCACTCCGGAGATAACTGGTAGGTCGTGTTCACTAAAATGGGGATACATCGAGATGGTGCCGATCTCCGGCGTATCCATCATGCCGTTTGCCACGAGAGTCAAAACATCGTCATCGTCGATGATGATATTCACCTCGTCGGCGAGATCCGAAACGTAGAACCGCTGGTATATGAGCGGGATTCTCAGATCGACATCCCATTTGGGCAGTGCAAATTCCTTAATCTCGCATGCGCCGAGCAAGACTAAGATGATAAGCATTAAAAATATACTTCGTTTCATCATAACCTCTTTATTTACGCCTCCTTCGGGCGTTTTTGGCATCTATATAGCCTATGCTTTCCATAAAGTTACATCCATGCGCTCGCAAAAGTCCTTTTTGGGCTTGAGTCAGGCGCTCTATCTTTGAAGGTTCTTTCTTTATCCTGCGAATCAAGAGCTCTTGTTTCACCAGTTCACCAAATGCCGGATGATATGGTCCGGCTACTACCTCTTCTTTCTGTAAGTTTGAGGATAAGCCCATCTTGATGAGCTTGATTCCGCGCTTTTCACACAAGTCGTGGTAGCGAACACATATTTCTACGGCTTCAGATAAAGTCAACACTTTATATGCTCCGCGCAAGTACAATTCTTCGAGGGGAGTTCCGCGGATGACGATGGTGGGATAGATTCTGAGGTAATCCGGTGCTATCTTTTCTAATTGTAGCAGGTTTTCTTCGAGGCTCTTTTCATCTGATCCGGGCAAGCCGGGCATTAGTTGTATCCCTAAGTTAAAACCTTCTTCTTTAATGAGTTCAGATGCTTTGATGGCATCTTGTTTTGTGTATCCTCTCCCGCTTTCCTTTAAGGGGATATCACAGAAGTCCTGCACTCCCAATTCTATGGTTTGCACCCTGTTTTCTTTTAAAAAGTCCAATGTTTCTTTGTCTATATAAAGCGGGTGTGTGCTGATGCGAATGGTGAAATCTCCTGTGATTTGCGTCACCGCGTGTAGATACTCTCTTTGCTTTTCTTTTATAAGAGCGGTGAAGCTGCCGCCATAGAATGCTATCTCTTTATTCTTATCTTGATTGCGCATGATGAAGCTCTCTGCCTCGGTTTTGATAGCATCAAGATCAGGCTCTTTGGCGCCACTAATCTTGTGCTGATCACAGAATATACAGGTTCCCGGGCAGCCCAGATTTGGGATAAAAAAGGGATAGATCAGAGTTCTTTCTTGCACATTTAAAGCTGTATTCTATCTAAGTTCTTTTCTAAGGTTTTGAGCCCTATGCCCGGAACGTTGATGAGCTCTTCTTTGCTCTTGAAAGCTCCGTTTTGTTCTCGATAATCTATTATGGCTTGGGCTTTTACTTCGCCTATGCCGCTGAGGCGGGAGAGCTCTTCGATAGTGCCGGTATTGATATTTACGGGGCTGGTATCTTGTGGCTTTGTATTGGCTTTCTTGCTTTTATCTGCCTTTTGTTTGGCTGACTTCGGCTTGGAGCTTGCAAGCAGGCTATCTCCAAAAACCACAAGTGAGGGGTATATTCTCTGATATGTTTTCTCGCCTATACCACGGATTTTGATGAGTTCATTCACGTTATTGAAGCCATGTTCCTCGCGATATGCTATGATGTCCGTGGCGCGTTTATCGCCAATGCCGGGAAGCGCAGTGAGCTCTCTGAGGCTTGCTTCGCGTATGTCTATTTTGAGCTGAACCTCTGTGGCAAGCATCTGTGAAAGACTATCGGCTTGAGCTTGCTCTACCTCTCTTTTGCCTTCATATCCCGCGAGATGGAGTAGCGAACCAAAGATGAAAAAGACGAAGATGAAGAGCAAGACTTTCTGTTCGCTTTGGGTAAAGGTGGAGTCGAAGAATTCTCTCATAACGTTATTTCCTTGGTAAAACGAAAAGTGCTTCAGCTTCGGCGTAGATACCGTCATCATCGAAGATCGTGGCTGCAGTTTTGATGAATCTACCACGGTCTGTTGTGATCCTGCCTTCAAGAGTGACGGGAGTATTGGAGCTCAGTTGACGGCGATATTTTAGGCTCATATTTGCCGTAAAGGCTGCCTTGCCCAAGGCAAAGACGGCTTTCGCCATGGCTTCATCCAACAAGGTGGAGATTATCCCGCCGTGCACCACTCCGGGATAGCCCTCATAATCACTTGCTATCATCAGCTTTGCCGTGGCATTGCCGGAGTCGTCTAAGCTGAAATCAACCTTCAAGCCTATGGGGTTTTCCTTGCCGCAAACGAAACACTTTTGATACTCTTTATTTTCCATAGCGGGTGTGCTCCTTCTATGTCGGACGCCTCATTGCTGCAGATAATCGGCAATCTCTTTGCGTTCTTGCGAGAAGCCTTTTTTGCCCATCAGCGCATAAGTTGCGATCTTCCCTGCTTCCACTCCGGGCTGATCCAAGGAATTGATGCCGAGGAGTTTGCCGGTGAATACGGTCTGGATCTGATACATCATGATCGCGGCACCGAGGTTCTTTGCATCCAGCTTGGGAAAGACAAGGTTTGCATTTGGTCTGCCTGCTTTACAAAGCGCAATCTCGGTTGCAAGTCGCTCTGCATTGAGTAGCGCCGAGAGGCATTTACCGCCGAGATAGCTCACCTCTTCCCGCTCCGGATGCAAGTTTGGGATCACATAGTCGTGGTTAAAGTTTTCCACTGTGAGGAATGTGATGACCTTGTCGTTGGGACCTTCTGCATATAGCTGAATCTGTGAATGCTGATCGGTGGTGCCGAGTGCTTTGACGGGCGTTTGTCCTGTGAAAACCTCGCGTCCATCTTTGTCAAATCTCTTGCCGAGACTCTCAGCCCAAAGCTGGCGATACCAATCCGCAAAGTCGTACAAAGAATTACTATACGGCATCATAACGCTGATATTCTTGCCTTCTTTGAGGTAAAGATAGTGCAAGAGCCCATTGAGCAGAGGCGGGTTTTGCATGATGTCTTCATTTTCGGAAAGCTTGACCATCTCCCCCGCGCCCTCTAACATTGCTGCGATATCTATGCCGGCAAATGCTGAGGAGAGTAGGCCTACATCGGTAAGCACAGAAAATCTGCCGCCCACATTGTCGGGAACGCTGAAAGAGCTATACCCACGATCTTTTACGACTTGGCGAAGGAAGCCCTTTTCCTTATCGGTGGTGATCACGAGGCGTTTATGATAGTCCTTGGGGTATTTCTTTTGCAGGATATCCGTGATAATCATATATCCTGCCATGGTTTCGGCTGTGGTTCCGCTCTTTGTGATCACATTAAAGAGCGTGGTATCCATATTGATATCTTGCAAGATTTCGTGTAGGAAAACAGGGTCTACATTGTCGAAAGTGAGCACGCGTTTTGTAAGGCAAGCCTCGGTCTTGAGTGCATTATAGACTGCTTTATTGCCAAGGGCGCTGCCGCCTATGCCCAAAACGAGGATGGTATCGAACTTGGGATCAAGGCTTTCCGCATAATCGGTGATGTGGCTGATGTCTTGTTCAGGCAGATCATAAAAGCCCAAGATATCTGCCTTACGATCTTTAGCTATCTCCTCACGCGCGGCTTGCACCTGCGGCAAATGGCTCTGAATGAGCTTAGGATCTATGGCGCTTTTGAGGTATGGGTTTGAGATAAGATTTTTGTATTCAAAACGAATCATTGTGTCTCCATCATGTTTCTTGATAGGGTTTTAGCTGGCTATAGATGAGATGTTCCACGCCGGAAAGCGAGACTCCGAAATCGAAGTTTTGGACGGTCTCTTTGAGCTCGGCATCGCAATTCAGCGCAACTTGCTTCACCTTGTAATATGCTGCGGCATTGAGGCTTAGCTCCGTGATTCCCATGCCGATCAGGATGGGTATATATTCAGGGATGGACGCCATCTCACCGCAAACAGAGATGCTTTTGCCGTGCTTGATTGCACTATCGGCTGTCATCTTGATGAGCTTCAAAACCGCGGGGTGATGCTGTATATAAAACCTGTGAACTTGGTCGTTTCCGCGGTCAACGGCGAGGGTATATTGCACCAAATCATTGGTTCCGATTGAGAGAAAGTCGCATTCTTGTGCCAAGAGGTCTGAATTGATCGCCGCGGAAGGCACCTCAACCATCGTCCCGATCTGCACATCATCGTTATAAGGGATGTCTTCATAATAGAGCTCGTCGGCATATTGCTTGAGTTTATGGCGCAATTCCCAGAGATCTTCCACATCTGCCACCATGGGGAACATGATGCGGATATTGCCATGCACAGCAGCGCGCAGGATGGCCCTGAGCTGAGCTTTCAGCATCTGCGGATGGGAAAGCATGAAGCGAATACCACGATTGCCAAGATTGGGATTCTCCTCGTGCGGACTTTCAAATATATCCGAGAGCTTATCTCCGCCGAGGTCAAAGGTGCGGATAGTGAGCGGCTTTGGCGCAATTTGCTCCGCCATCTTCTTATAGGTCTGATACTGCTCTTCTTCGTCCGGCAAGGTATCTCGCCCCATAAAGAGGAATTCTGTTCTGAAAAGACCAACGCCATCGGCATTCAATTCATCCACTGCATCGAGTTCTTCAGGCAGGCTGATATTGAGATTCAGCAAGACTCTATCTCCGTCTTTAGTAAGGTTTTCACGCTCACGCAGACGCTCGTTCTTTTCTTTGATCAGCTCGGCAATCTGCAACTTTTGAGCGAAGAACTCCAACTGTTCGGAATCGGGATCGACTACGACTGTGCCACTTTCTCCATCAAGCAAAAGGGGCGTGCCTTCTTTCACATATTTATCGAGATCAGGAATGTTTGAAACACAGGCGATCTTAAGCGCACGAGAGAGGATGGATGCATGGCTGGTATATCCACCGTGCTTGGCGATATAGCCATTTATTCCCAGTTCTTTGAGGCGGGAAATATGGCTGGGGAAAGCTTCTTCAAAGATGGGGATAGTGTCTTCATCAACGTCTTTGAAGAGGTCTTCTTCCATCTGCATGAGGTGCCCGAGTATGAGCGATCTCACATCGTCGAAATCCGTGGCACGCTCTGCCATCATCTTGTTTTTTAAGCTTCTAAGATGATTGATGGCGCTGAGGAAAACTTCGTTGACGGCGCTTGCCGCGTTGTCATATTCCTTTGTGATAGCGGTTTCCACGAAGTTCTTGATCTCAGGATCGTCCAAGATATCCAAATGAGTGGAAATGATCTCTATCTGCTCATAGCTTTCGGCGGTTCCGCTTTCGAGCACGCTGAGCAGCTGTGTCTTCGATTCTTTGAACGCACGCCTGGCTTCTTCGAGCTCGGCTTCTGCGCGGGCAGGGTCTATCTTATCTTGCGGAATAACAATCTCTTGGACAGTTATAAACACGGCTTTGCCCGAGCTGAGACCATCCGCCATGCTCGTTCCTTTGAGTATTTTCATCTATTCTCCAAATTCACTTTCGATCAACTCGCTAATCTCGTTGATCAGATATTCCTCATCCACTCCGTCTGCGATCAAATCTAAAGTGCTGCCATGTTCGGCCGCCAACATCATGACACCCATGATGCTCTTTCCATTCACCGTTGTACCGTCTTTTTCAATATGAAATTCGGAACGGTATTTCGTTGCAGCCCTCACCAAAAGGGCGGAAGGTCGGGCATGTAGCCCCAGCTTATTTTTGACTGTTACCGTTTTTCGTATCATCTTCTATCTTCTTTTGCATGGCTTTTTTGCGAATCTCCTCGTGGATCTTCTGGTTGAAATCTTCAGCGGCATCATATCCGACGCCTTTTAAAGTCATATTCATCGCCGCTACTTCGACGATCACGGAAACGCTCTTGCCCGGAGAGACAGGGAGGTAGATAATGGGCAGTTTCACGCCGAGATGCTCGGCAAAGATATTTGAAAGCCCGAAGCGTTCATAGTCCATATTCTCTTGCCAAGGCATGAGCTCAATCTGCAGATCAATGGTCTTCTGCCTACGTGTTCGTTCTATGCCAAACATCCTTTCTACATTCACAATGCCCACGCCGCGAATCTCCATGAAATGACCGAAATCACGTCCCGGACGCCCCACTAATTGCTCATCCAAATAGCGCAGGGTAATGAGATCATCGCCAACGAGACTGTGCCCGCGATGAACGAGATCCAAGGCACATTCACTCTTCCCTATTCCACTCTTACCCGTAAGCAAAATCCCCAGTCCAAACACATCAACGAGCGTTGCATGAATGCTTTTTTCCAGCGCAAAGATATCTTGGAGATAGCGGGATAGATGGTCAATGAGGCTGATGGTGGAAAGCCTGCTGGAGAGCAGCGCAATATTGAGGTCGTTGGCAAGATACTCCACGATTGGCGGCAGGGTAAGCCCTTTAGAGACAATGATGCAGGGAATATCCGTCTTGAACATCTCGCGTATGCGACTTACCAGATCATCCTCCTTCATCGATTGCAAATAGCGGACTTCCGTCTCACCAAAGATCTGTATGCGTTCGGCAGAAAAGACCTCAAGATAGCCCGCCAAAGCCAGACCGGGACGGTTCACATGCGGTGAAGTCACCTTCTTGGCAAGAGTTTCGGGCTCGGTGATCAAAGAGAGGGCGAGGTCTTTCTTTTTTGCATCAAAAAACTCTCGTACTGTAATTTCTTTCATGACTATCCTTGACTTGGGTTAAAGATGCAGGGGAAGCGTTTTGCTTCCCCTTTTTTTGTTATAGATTACGGTTCAAAAAGCTTGTAATTGTTATTGTCTTTTTTCACCAACACGTTGATGCGATCAGTTTCGATATTTCTAAAGATCAAGAAGTCTTCTTTACTTTCATCCACTCTTTCCATGGCATCTCTAACGTCCATGCCTTCGGTGATTACACGCTTTGTGCGAATGGTTCTCTGAGCTCTTGCACCTTTATCTTTGGTGATTTCAGAGGCACGCGAAAAGCTCGAAAACTGGTCTTTCAGAGCGCGCTTTTGGTGGTCGGACACTCTATCTTTCAGCTTCTTTATCTGAGCTTCCAATCTATCTAAAGCAGTGTCGATTGTGAGATACATATCCATTTCTTCTGCTTGAGCCTGTACGCTAAACTTGCCGACATGCATCGAGAGTTCACAGAGGTTACGGCTATTTTCAAGTGAGAGCGTTACATGGATGGTTATGATTTGGTCGAAGTATTTCTTCATCTTCAGACATGAGTTTTCCACATAATCCCGTATGGCTTTGGTAAGCTCGAAATGGCGGGCTGTAATCGTAATTTGCATGTTTTCCTCCTGTTATATCTTGTGAATAGATATTTGGGCAAGATCCTCCACCGATTCCATTATGGATTCTGAAAGGGTGGGATGAGCGAAGACTATGTCTTCAATGGATTCTGCCTTCATCTTTTGTGAGATCATGATGGCACCCTGAGCGATGAGCTCAGCTGCTTGTGGGCCCAAAATGTGCATACCCACTATTTCGCCTGTATCTTGACGGGCGATGGTCTTTACAAAGCCATGGGTTGCAGACATTGTGAGGGCTTTTCCGCTGGCTGTGAACGGGAATTTGCCCACCACTATCTCACCGAATAGTTCCTTGGCTTCCGCTTCGTTATAACCCACGGAGCCGATCTCGGGGTTCGTAAATGTGACCCGAGGGATGTTTATATAATCTAATTTAAAATCGTATGCTTTTGCTTTGCCTTCGAGAGCGGCAATCTCCTGAGCTGCATAGAGCCCCTGCTTGGATGCAGTGTGTGCAAGCTGCAATTTCGCCGTTACATCACCGATGGCGTAGATGCCTTCCACTGAGCTTTGCATCTTATCGTCAATCACGATTGCTCCGCGCTCCATCTCGAGCTCAAAGCCTTTGGTTTCAGTGTCAAATACGGGCTGACGTCCCACAGAGAGCAAGACCTTTTCCGCCTGCAATTCTTTATCGTTCGAGAGCTTTAAGGTGAGCATATCGCCATCTTTCGCTATACTTTCCACGCCCACACCGGTATGAATCTTAACCTTTTCTTTCCTGAAAGCGGTGGTGAGGCGACGCGAGACCTCTTGATCCTCAAGCGCAACGAGACGCGGGAGAAACTCAATGATGCTTACTTCCACGCCCAAGGCTCTGTAGATAGAGGCAAATTCACAACCTATCACTCCCCCGCCAACGATGGCAAGGCTCTCGGGCAGCTCTTGCATATCAAGTATGCCCGTGGAAGACATGATATCAACTTCATCTATCTCTATCCCCGGCAGGCTCTTATGAGTGCTTCCCGTGGCGATGATGACATATTTACTTTGGTAGCTCTCCCCATCCGCGGAAGCGACTATGAAGCCATCTTCTTTCTTCTCAATAGAGACAGCGGCACTACCAATTATCGGGATCTTACGCTTGCGATAAAGGAACTCAATTCCGCCTACAAGCTGATCGACAATCTTATTTTTGCGCTCAATGATGGGAGCAAGCTCCGGGCTCACATCCATCTCGGGCAAGCCATATTCTTTTGACGTTCTGATTTCGCGCACGAGTTCCGCGCTTTTGACTAATGCTTTGGTGGGGATGCAGCCTTTATTCAGGCACACTCCGCCTATTCTTTCTTTTTCGAAAACTGCGACGGTCAGACCCAGCTGAGACAATCGGATAGCTGTTTCATAGCCGCCGGGACCTCCGCCAATTACTAAAACATTGTAGTTTTCCACTCTTTATTACCTCTGTATTTTTCTTAACCTGCTATTGAGAATGCCCATTTCATCACGATATTTATTCACTATCCTACGCGAAACATTCAGCCCTTCTTCTTTGAGCAATTCCACAATTTCCTGATCAGAATGCGGCTTTGTCTTATCTTCCGCATCGATCAGGCGGATGATATGGTTCTTGACCTTGTGCCTGGAAATGGATTCAAAGTTATCATCACGCCCCGCCGTGGAAGTAAAGAAATCCCTGAAAGCATAAACGCCGTAAGGAGTTTCCACATACTTATGTTTCACCACGCGGCTGATGGTGGATTCACTTTTGCCCACATCCTGCGCGATAGTGCTATAAGTGAGCGAGTGAATGATCCCGCTGCCCTTATAAAAGAAATCTTGCTGATGCTTGATTATAGAGCGCGAGACTTGCTCCAAGGTCTTCATTCTCATATATATAGACTTGATGAGAAACTTTGCACTATTGATGCGTTCCCGCACGTATGAAGTAGTTTCTCTATCGAAATATCCGCGATTGATCATCTGTCTATAGCGCGGACTGATGATGATATTGGGCGTAACGCTATCGTTTATAATGACTTCATATCTGCCATCGATGAGCTTGAGCGTCACATCGGGATATACATAAGCTGCGTTGCTGCCAAGTATCCTGAGCCCCGGCTTGGGATCCAGCTTCGAGACCTGATCTTTATAACTGAAGATCACCTCCGGCGCAACCCCATAGAAAGAAGCTATTTTCTGATAGCGTCTGTGTATGAGGTCATCAAAATGCTCACTCACCATGCCTAATATGATCTCGTTTTCCCTTTGTTTTTCATCCAATTGAGCTACGAGACACTCAGAGATATTACGCGCCGTGATACCCTTTGGCCACGCACTGAGCGTTATCTGATGAAGCTCTTCACTGCGACGCGCACTCAGCCCGAACCTCTTACCCGCAGCGGTGATATCATAATCCTCCGGCAAGAAGCCATAAGAATCACAACTATCTACCAATTCAGTGATAAAATCCATCTCTTCATCTTTGAGTTTGAGGGGATAGAGCTGCTCAAAATACTTCTCTTTGCCGCTGCGTTCATAGCGAATGATGGGCTCGATTCTCTCGTTATCACGCTCTGAGACTGATCCCGAACCGCTATGATAGTGAAATTCACTCCATTGATCCAAGATCTCGGTGAGCTTCTTTGCCTCATCAACCGTGTCGTCCATCTCGTTATCACCATCTGCATCATCTTGCGAGGCATCGCTTTCGGTGATTGGCTCATCTGTCTCCATCCTTTCATCGCCTTCTTTTTCTTCACGCAGTTCCAGCAAAGGATTCTGCTGAAGCTCTTGCTTGATATAGCTTTCCAGCTCCAAAACCGGAAGCGCAAGCATCTTGAGCGACTGCAAGATCTTTGGTCTGAGCGCAAGCTCTTGCTTGACCTTCAAGGAGACATTCTGACTTATTCTACTCATCTTTCTTCAAAAGGACTCATCGTAAACCTTTCCCCCAAATATAGGCGTTTAGCTTCTTCATCATTGATCAATTCCTGCGACGTGCCGGAAACGATAATCTTACCTTCATATATAATATAAGCTCGGTTCACGATTTTCAAAGTCTCAATTACATTATGATCCGTAATCATCACGCCGATATTCTTTTCCCTGAGCTTTCCTATGATATCCTGAATATCTGCCACAGCGATGGGATCCACCCCCGCAAAGGGTTCATCCATAAAGATAAAGGTGGGGTTTGTTACCAGCGCACGCGTGATTTCTAATTTACGTCTTTCCCCGCCGGAGAGAGTGTATGCCTTTTGCTTGGCGAGCTTGCTGAGGTTGAGTTCTTCAAGAGCCTCTTCAAGACGATGTTTACGCTCTGCTCGCGGGATCTTTAGGGTTTCCAGAATTGCCATCACGTTATCTTCCACGCTCAGCTTTGCAAAGATGGACGGCGCCTGCGCCAGATATCCCAGCCCCATGCGCGCTCTCTGATACATCGGCTTGCGCGTGATCTCGGTTTCATTTAGCCAAACGCTGCCTTTATTCGGCTTTGCCAGCCCGATGATCATATAGAAAGTGGTGGTCTTACCGGCGCCATTCGGACCCAATATGCCAACGACTTCCCCCTGATTCATCTCAAGACTGAGGTTATTTACCACAGTTCTCTTGCCATAAATCTTAACCAAGTTTTTCGCTTTTATTGTGTGCAATTCCATAATCTTTAACCTAAATCAAAGGCACATTTCTGTCAAGAATCATTCTCAAAAACATAAGTGCCGCGTATTCTTCCGCTCATATCCATAAGCTCTAATTTATTATCTGAATCAAACTTAGCCTTGAGGCTCTCCCCCTCGGCTCTATTTTCAAAATAGTCTTTTTTCTCGTCTTTATCCTGCTGAAAGTAGTAAGACACCTCGCTGTCTGCGATGAAATCCAAGATCTTTCCATCCCCAAATGTCAGCTCAATATTAGAGGCTTTTACCCAATTGACCTTCTCCTCCCCCTCCTCGGGTGCAAAATACACCAAAGACGAATCTGCCAAGACCGCACGGCTTACCTCGCCATCCTCAAAATATAGGTGAAATTCCTCAGCACTGGCAAGCGCAAAATCGTTCTCAAACCTCGGCTGACCCAAGAACACCGCCTTCTCCTCTTTATCAAAATATATCAAAAAGTCGCTGGTCACGCGATAGTCCTGATGAAAACTATTCACATTAAAGCTTGCCACCAGGCTCCTATCTTCCTCAAAAAGCTCCATCTTATCTGCCTTGATGCGCAGATTTTCGGGATCCCCAACCCTCACCTCCGGCTCTTCCAAAAGATAGCTATAACCCTTCTTTCTATCCCAAAATCCATATCCGCAATCTATATGAGCATGCTCTTCTTCGTCGAAGGCCTTCACCCTTCCCCAGGCTGTAAATTGATCCTTATCCATATCATAGATGGCATGATCCCCCTGCATCCAACGCTGCGGAGCGTCCTTTCTATGCTGAGTGATCTTTGCCCTGCCGCCCAGATTTATAATTTCACTCTTGCGATAATATGCCAGCGAATCCGCCCTGAGATGCAGAGAATCATTTTGCACTACCACGTTTCCGCTTAGCCGCGCAATCTTCTGAGCATCCAGGATGAGCGCACGATGCCCGCTAAACTCTGTATCACCATAAAAGAAATTGACCCTTCCGGTGAGCTCCAAGATCTGCCCCATCGCGGTATTGCTCAGATAGAGCTTATCCGCATGAACCAGCTGAAACTTCTCCCTCTGAGGGTTTTGCGCCCAAAGCAGCCCCAAAAGCAGGATCAGACTACCAAGTAAACTCTTCTTCATCAAAATATCCCTCAGCGGAGACGGCGTCCATCTCCACAAAGCCGAGCCTGCTATCTGTCCTTAGGCTATTACCTCGAAGCACATCCCCGGCTCTATACAGCGTCACCGCCGTAGGCACGAAGATCTCATCAATATTTCTATCCCAGACCATCTTCTCGGTATGCACCTCGGCTTCAGGGGTTTTCAGCTTCACTTTTCCACCGGCGATGATGATATTGCGCGCATCGTCAACCGTTGTGCTATCCGCTGTTATCACGGAGTTTAGGCTGCCATCTTTATTATATGAGGAAAGCTGAACCTTATATCCATAGAGCATCCTGCGATTGCTATAGCGCTGAATCTCTCCGGCTTCGATCACATAATCCAGAGCGCCTTCATCATATTCTCTGAGCTTTACATTTTTGGAAATCTCATCCGGGATGCCTCTGCCCAGAGTGCCGGTCTCGCTTTTCAGCGCATCTTCGGAGCATCCCCAAAGCCCTAAAAGCAGAATAAACACCATCATGCCGATAAGCTTCAACCTCACAAAAGATTGAGCTATACCACTGGCAAGACGGCGATTAATCCTCATTCCAATCCACTTCCGTCAGATATTTCTTAATTGCTTTTTTATATTCGCCTTTTTTGCCCAAAACATAGCTGATGGCTTCGCGAACCGCACCATGACCGCCGCTTTTGTTTAAAACATGATCGGCATTCTCCTGAATTTCAGGCAGCGCGTTCGCCGGAGCGATGGAAAAAGCCACGCTTCTCATGCAATGCACATCGTTCCAATCATCACCCATATACACAGCATTTTCATAGCCTAAGCCCAGCTTATCAAGCAGCTCTTTCAGACATTTTTTCTTGTTCGAAATTCCTTGATAGACGTGCTCGATTCTGAGGTCTTTTGCGCGCCGAGCCACGGCCTCACTGCTTCTGCCCGTGATGATGGCAGAAATCATATCCGTGCGCCTCAGTAGCATGAGTCCCATGCCGTCCACAGCGTCAAACTCTTTGATTTCAAGCCCTTCGGAGCCATAGATAATACGCCCGTCGCTAAAGATTCCATCACAATCAAAGACCATCAATTTGATCTTTTGCCAATCCACATTCGCCTTCACCGGCTTCTTAAAATATTCTTTCACTTGTATTTTATTCCTTTGCTGCATTCGTAATACGGACGCAGCTTTTTAATATTGATTCCACCTGATTAAAATCCAACATAGTAGAGGCATCGCTAAGCCCCTTTTTAGGCTCGGGATGACACTCCAAAAAGAGCCCTTTCACCACTCCCGTAGCCATCGCCGCCTTTGCCATCATAGGCGCAAACTCAGGATTCCCGCCCGTAGCTACTCCGCTGGTAGGCCTTTGCAGAGAGTGAGTGAGGTCATAGACCACGGGATAGCCGATCTCTTGCATAATGGCAAATCCGCGGAAGTCCACCACGAGATTGTGATAGCCAAAACAGCTGCCGCGCTCCGTGAGTAAGATCTTATCATTCCCGCATTCATGCGCCTTCTCGCTCGCCGCTTTCATATCTTCCGGCGCCATAAATTGTCCCTTTTTCATGTTGATGATCTTCCCGCTTCTCGCGGCCGTGCGGATGAGCTCCGTCTGTCGCGCCAAGAAAGCCGGGATCTGCAGGATGTCGCACACCTCGGCAGCAGCGGCAACCTCAATGGTTTCATGAACGTCGCTGATGATGGGCAGCTCGAATGTATCTTTGATTTCTTCTAAGATCTTCAGCCCCTCATCCATGCCGGGGCCGCTGTATGAGCTCGAGCTCGAACGATTTGCTTTCTTATATGAGGATTTAAATACAAAGGGAATATCAAGGCCGTGGCAAAGCTCTTTCAAAAACTCTGCCGTGCGCAACATAGTCTCGCGCTTTTCGACAACGCAGGGGCCGGCGATCACAAAGAAGGGCACAGCTTCCTGCAAGGTGCGGTATAATGTCATTTATCTTCCTAATACTTTAATTTTTTGATCTTTTCCCAGCTCATTTCTTCGGCATTCATGCCAAAATGTCCATAAGCGGCAGTAGGGAAATAGATGGGATTACGTAAATCAAGGTATTCGATAATTCCATTTACTGTCAAGTCAAATTCTTGCCGGATAATATTTTCTATCTGCGAATCAGGAACTATGCCGCTGCCTTGGGTATCCACCATCAAGGAAACCGGCTCGATTTCTCCGATCACAAAGCTGAGCTGTAGCATGCACTCTTTTGCAAGGCCACTACCCACCACGCTTTTGGCGATATGCCGCGCCATATATGCAGCGCTTCTATCCACCTTTGTGGGGTCCTTGCCGGAAAACGCACCACCGCCATGAGGCGCCCAACCGCCGTAGGTATCGACTATTATCTTGCGCCCGGTGAGTCCCGTATCCGCCGCAGGACCGCCATTGTACCAAGGTCCCAAAGGATTGATCTGAATCTTCACATTGCCGCAATCAAGCCCCTTATCGCAGTATCTCGCAAGCACCTTTTTCACCACCTTTTCTGTGATGAGCTCTTGCATATCAACATATTCCGCATCGCTCATAGCTTTATGATTTGTAGAGATTACCACATTTTCTATTCTCTTCGGCTCGCGCCCGTCATAGCGTATGCTCACCTGACTCTTGGAATCCGGGTAGAGCATGGGAAGCGTTCCATCTTTGCGCAAATCCGTAAGCTTCTTGAGCAAACTCTGTGATACTTCGATGGGAAGCGGCATGAGAGCCTCGCATTGCGAACAAGCATAGCCAAACATCAGCCCCTGATCTCCCGCGCCCTTATTCTCGCTGAGTTCAAGGGTTTGCTGGTGCAAGAGATCCGTGATCTCGCAGCTATCATCAAAATTAAGATGCGGCACAGTGTAGCCGATTTTCCTGATAACTTCTCGCGCCACCTTTTCGTGATCCACCTCTGCGCGTGATGCGATCTCGCCGGAAAGAACCACTCTGTTCTTCGTTGCAAGAGTTTCACAAGCCACGCGGCTAAAGGGATCTTCCTTTAAATATGCGTCTAATATAGCATCTGAAATCTGATCACAAACCTTGTCCGGATGCCCCTCTGATACAGATTCTGAAGTGAATATATATTCGCCCCTGACCTCACAATTTTCATTCTGCACTGCTGTCATTTCTTTCTCCTTCATTATAGCAGGCGCGCATCATCATCATTGGTGTATGCGCTCAACAATATAATAAGCTATTTTTGCCCGAAAGCGGGTTTTTATTATCAAATATCCATTGCGGACGCTCTTTGAGATTATGCGAAAAATATGCACACAAAAAAAGCCGACTCACTAAAGCCGGCCAACAAGATGTATCTCACCGCACTTTAGCACATTTAGAAGGCGGAGCAAAGAGCAAATTACCGCAAGCAATAGCTGGTGCATCTTCGGGGATTCGAACCCCGGACCCACTGATTAAGAGTCAGTTGCTCTGCCACCTGAGCTAAAGATGCACGCTATTTGCCCCATACAATTCGAGGCGAGCTAAATGTCAAGGAAAAAGGGGTGAATCGCCTGTTTTTTTAGTAGAATATATTAAGACGGCTGAGAGCGTCGCGGGTATAGCTACTTTCAAACTCGCTGATGCTCCCCATTTCGCCGCCTTTTTAGTCTCATGAATCTCAGCAAAATTGAAAGCATAAAAAAAGGGACTGTCTATTAAAACAATCCCCATCAAAATCTATGGCATCCCGTAGGGGAATCGAACCCCTGTTGCGAGACTGAGAATCTCGAGTCCTAGGCCACTAGACGAACGGGACGCAAAAAAATGGGCGCCAACGGCAGCCCTTTATCTATCTCTTTAAATATTTGGCGACCCCTAGGGGAATCGAACCCCTCTTGCAAGAATGAAAACCTTGAGTCCTAACCGATAGACGAAGGGGTCGCAAATATCTTGGTGATCCAGGATGGATTCGAACCATCGACTCCCTGCTTAAAAGGCAGATACTCTACCACTGAGTTACTGGACCGTTTAATTTATCGTGTAAGAGCCAAGGAAATAACTTGCCTAAAAATGTCAAGAAAATTTTTATATTTTATTAAATTAATACGCCGGGAAAGCTGTGATTAATCCCTCTTACTTATTATATATCATATACTAAGCTCATTTTGAGTAAAAGAGCTTTTCGCCTCATTTTTTTGCACCCCACAAGGCTGATTTCCACCTCTTCCTTATTGGATTCTGCTCATGATGTGGTCATGATATGGTCATCACCATGACCACATCATAGGCAGAAGCTAAGCTGTATCTAATAAGGAAGCACTAAGTTATCAGGTTTTTGCTCGCGATCGAGGTGTATTAGTCAGATATAACACCTATTTTGCACCAAATAAAATACCCCCGCCTCTTTCGAGACGGGGGATGATTTTATCTATTATATTAGATTCTTGCTTTATTTAGAGAGCAAGATTTTGCGTCTTATTGCTTTACCGTTGTTTTCAACCTTGAGGAAATAGATTCCGCTGGAAACAGCCTTGCCGGAGTGGTCTAATCCGTTCCAAGCAATGCTGTGATTTCCGCTTTCCATTTCCTTGTTTACCAAGGTGTTAACCATCTGACCTTTGAGGTTATAGATCTTAACCGAGGTCAAACCGCTTTCAGGAACGCTGTAAGCGATGGTGGTATGGGGGTTGAAGGGGTTAGGATAGTTTGTAGCATCCAGAACAATCACGGGTGCCACTTCATCCTGGTTGTCCACAGCAAGTTCAACGATTGCGCGAATCATGATCTCGCCTTCGTCGTAAGCTTGCCACTGTCCACCGGGATTGATGTAAGCGTGACCGCTGTTATCCGTATCCAAGCCTATAAAAGATGCGCCGGGTACTTCCAGGACTCCCAAGAAGAACTCACCGCCGGTGATGGTCAAAGGCTGGGTGAAGGGGATGTAGTTCCAGCCGGGAGCCACGTTTGCAGCGGGGTATTGGATCTGGGCAAGTTGTCCGCCGGGCATGCCTGTGGGGCCTACCTCAAATACGCGAAGCATGATTGCCGAGGTATTCAGTGTGTGGATATAAACTGCAGCATACTGCAAGGTTGCATTGCGTTCATCCGGAGTATCAAACTTCACTGCCAATTGACGGTTTGAACCTACAGTGATGTCTGTTTCGGAAGTTCCGTCATCATGAGCTAAAACGGTTGATTCGTCGCCGATAATGAAGGCATAAGCGGTATTTGAAGGTTCGGATTCGTGGATGTCAAATATTGCAGTTACATAGTAGCTGTGCAATCCGGTTTCTACGTTCAGATCCGTGAATGTGGTCTGAGTTCCTTCCACTTCGCCAATGGCGATTCCATCACGATAGATGTTGTAGGAATTAGGAGTGTTGCGTTCTGCATATCTTGTTTTCACTTTCTGCAGGGGTGCGCTTGCATAGCTTTCGTTTTCTACGGGAAGGTTGCTTACCACGTATTCGCGACCGTTTGCATCTTCCACATACATGGCTAAGTTCCAGTTGCCATCAATGTCGGCGAGGTCTAAGAGAGAGCTCCAGCCTCCGAGTTTGATCATGTTTCCATAACCGTTTACGGCAGGTGTATCGTCTATTCCTGCAGGGTGTCCTGTCATGGTATCACAGCGATATCCTGCTGCAAAGCTCGATCCGGAAGGAATGGTGTAGGGAGTATTCAGAGTGACCTCGTTCCATTGTCCTATTGTGACGTTTGGAACCAATTGGTCAAATACCACTTGGAGTCCGCCGCCGGTGTAGAGACGAATCGAGTATTCGCACTGGGGCTCATTGGGGAAGAATTTGATCTTGGTGACATTCATGCCAACATAGGGGTAGATGCTGTTTTCATCGCCATAGGCATCCCATTTTATTGCTACGTCAAAGTCTGATTCGCTGTTGGTTCCGATTGCGTTTCCGCCATTGAATCCACTGTCATAGGATAGCCAGCCTTCTTCACCACCGCCACCGCCGCCGCCGGCTGCTGTCCAGCTGAGTTCCACGCTCGAGCCGTCAACTTCTGCTGTCAGATCTGCGGGGACAGCGATATGGATCTCATTGTAAATACGGAAGTTGTCTATCATGATTCCCGTTCCTTGAGGTTGGTGGCCGGTGCTTTGGAAATACCAACGGAATCTCACATCTTGTCCGGCATATTCGGTAACGTATCCATCCAAGGAATAGCTTTCAACCATGGAAGCCCAGAAATCGGGAGCGTCTGAATAGACGTAGTTTGTTCCATCGGGATCAGCATAGGGGTTGCTCATTGCGTTCCAAGTCAAACCGGCATCGGGAGAGATTTCCCAGCCAAAATATGCGGTGTCCGGGAATGTTCCGGCGTCGCTAAAATCACCTTTGATCATAAAGTCGGCTTTGATCTCACCGGCTGAAGGAAGGGTGATTACGGGGCTGACGAGATAGTTCATCATATTTTGGTTATAAGTGCCTTGAGCGTTTTGGTTTTTCATTGCATAGGGTTGGGAAGGTGCATCGGCCTCTTGAGAGAGATGCCAGAGGTCTCCGCCGAGGGGAACCATGCTGCTGGCAACCATTTGACCATCGTCAACGCCATTGTTTGTGTATCCGCCAAAAGAAATGTCGTCCACCATGAATCCAAAGAGGGCAGGGTTATCCGAGGTATTGTAAGCGGGGTCTGAACCAAAGGCAAAGCGAATCTTTACGCTCTGGCCGACATAGCTGCTGAGATCAAAGCTTGCGCTGATCCAGTCCGTGTGTATTCCGCCCCAACCGGGGATGCCGAGACCTTCACCATGGATATTACCAAAAGCATAAGAGCTTGTGAAATGGTAAGGAGGGGTTCCCTGTATTACTTGCCAGGTGGTTCCTCCGTCTGTGGAAAGACGAACGTTTGCAGAGTCCCAGCCGTCATAATCATCATGCGGGGCGGGATCTTCGAGACCGAGTCTCATTTTGAAAGTAAGTGTGGCATTTGCTGCCGTAAGAGTCTGCGCAGGGGTATCCAGTACGAGATACTGACGGTTGTAATATCCGCCGGGATGTCCGCCTGACGCGAGTGCGGGATCTCCCATCCACCATACGTCGCCTTGAGCTCCGCCAAAATCGTGGATGTGCCAGTTGTTCGGGCTTTCGGCTCCGTCGTAGTGATGCCATTCTGAAATATCGCCATCGAAAGTCTCTTCGTAGGCAATCAGTTCAACCCGGCTTGCACCGAGAGTGGCCATGAAAACGACAGCCAAAACAAATAACCAATATTTTCTCATTGATCCTCCTATAGATCGCTGTTTTGTCTTTTTACATAGTAAATCTAAGTTCAACATTTTGTCAATCATAATTTTGCATTCATGCGTTGATTAAGTGTATTGCAAACGGTAAAGGTCGTAATATAAACCTTTTCTATCCAAAAGATCGAAGTGTGAGCCTATCTCAACTATCTTGCCTTTGTGGAGCACGATAATGCGGTCGGCATGCTGGATCGTGGATAGTCTGTGTGCGATGATAATCGAAGTTCGCTCTTGTATCAGCTTCTCGAGCGCGTCTTGGATGAGTATCTCCGTCTCGGTATCGATATTGCTGGTGGCTTCATCGAGGATGAAGATGGAGGGATCGTAAGCCAATACGCGGGCAAAAGCTATGAGCTGTCTCTGCCCTGTGGAAAGAGTGGCGCCGCGCTCCATCACAGGCTCGTGATATTGCTGGGGCAATTGGCGGATGAACTTGTCTGCGTTCACATAAGTCGCCATCTGGGTGATCTCTTCCAAGGTGAGGTCTTTGTTGTTCAAAGCTATGTTCTCGGCAATGTCTCCGCTGAAGATAAATACATCCTGCTGTACTATTCCAACGTTTGAGCGAATGTCTCTGAGGGCATATTCATCAAGCTCTTTGCCGTCTATCAGTATGCGCCCTTTTTGGTAGGGATACATGCCTAAGATGAGGTTCACAATCGTTGTTTTGCCGCTGCCGGTGTGTCCTACGAGGGCTATCTTCTCACCGGGGCGGATCTTGAAACTGATGTCTTTCAGCACCCATTCACCGGGGTTGTAAGCCATCCACACGTTCTCAAATTCTATCTCGCCTGTGAGCTTGACCTCGCTCATCAGCTCGTCTTTATAATCTTCGGGATCAAGGTCCATGAGGTCGAAGATGCGCTCTGCACCGGCGAGTGCGCCCTGCAATACGTTTATCTTCTCACTGAAGTCGTTGATGGGCTCAAAAAGCCTGCGAATGTATTGCGTGAAAGCCATGAGTAGTCCGATGGTGATGGTGTTTTGCAATATCTGTCCGCCGCCATACCATATAATGATTGCCGCCGCTATCTGCGAAGATACATGAATAATGGGGCGGAAAAAGGCGAAGAGTCTGAGTTGCTTCATCGAAGTGAGGAAGTAGGTCTGATTGATGTCTGCAAATTCATCGCGCTTTTGGCTGTATTGGTTGAAAAGCTGGATGATCTTTTGTCCTGAAATGTGCTCGGCAAGTGTGGCATTCAGCTGGGCAAGATATTTACGCACTTCACGATAGATGATGCGCGTGCGTTTACGGAAATAGACGATTACCCAAACAACTACGGGGAGTATCGCCATGCTCACGAGCGCAAGTTTGTAATCCAGCACCATCATCAAAGTGACGATCGCGATAATGAGGATCACGTCTTGGACTATTGTGATCACGCCGCTGGCAAGCATCTCGTCTATGGCGCGGATGTCGTTCGTCACGCGCGTCACCAGCCTGCCTACGGGGTTCTTATCAAAATATTGGGTGGGCATGCGTTGCAAGTGAGCAAATACGTCATGCCTGAGGTCGTTCATCGCTCTCTGGGAAAAGACGGTGGTGATCACAGTCTGAAAGTATCCTGAGATGAAGCGTATCGTGATAATCAGCAGGAATATCATCGCTAACATGAACAGTGAGCGTGAGGAATCGCTGCGCACTGTGAGCTTCTCTTTGCTGCCCAGTTCGTTGAGCTTTTCTAAGTTGATCGCCAGCTTGTTTCCGCCGATGAGGAAATAGCCGTCTAATGTGCTAATCTCGTCCTCGGGGCTCTCGATCAGCCTGAATCTCTCGGAGAATATCTCGCGATTGTTCTCGTTATCCGGCACGATCTGAACGGGGATCTTGCTGAGAATGCCGCGCTCTTCAAGATCAATCAAGATGGGCTGATCTATCTTGTTGCGTTCTTTGGGAGCAAAGACCACGAAGTAAGTACCGTCGTGAGAGTAGTCCTGATATTTGACCACCTTGTGGCGGTTTACGAAGTCGTCGTGCTCCGCCTCGCTGGTGAATATCGCAACGGTCTTATCGGATACTATATGCTCGTCAATCGCTGTTTGCTGAATAAGAGGGGTTACCAACTCGGCGCCCGTCACCAGCATCAGCACCAAGAACGAGATGATTACCCATTTGAGATATGGTTTGAGATAGTAGGCAAGCTTGCCATACAATCTACGGTCGTAAATTCTTCCTTTGAGGTCGTCATCGACGTATCCTCTTCCGCGTCCGCCGCCGCCTCCGCCGCGCATCATGATTGCACCTCCTCTTCATCTTCAAGGCGCGCTCTTATGCGCTGTTTCTCGTGCAAGTCAGCATAGATGCCGCCGGTTCTGATCAGCGAATCGTGTGTGCCATGCTCTTTGATCACCATGTCGTCTAATACGATGATCTTATCCGCATGCTGTATAGAAGATATACGGTGGGCAATGATGATGGTGGTCTTGCCCTCGCGAGTGGCAATCAGGCGCCTGAGGATGTGGCGCTCTGTCTTGGTATCCACAGCCGAGAGGGCATCGTCCAAGATGAGTATCTGCGGATCTGTAAGCAGCGCACGGGCGATTGCCACACGCTGTTTTTGTCCGCCGGAAAGGGTGAGTCCGCGCTCTCCTACCACAGTTTCAAACTGATGGTCAAATTCCATAATATCTTCATAGACGTTTGCTATCTTTGCCGCTTCGTAAACCTCTTCCATGGTGGCATCGGGATTGCCGAGACGGATGTTATTTGCAATGGTTTCGCTAAAGAGGAAGATATCCTGCGGAACGAGAACCATGTCGCGTCTGAGCACCTTCAGCGGGATGCGATAGAGTTCATAATCGTCGATAAAGATGGTGTTTTTGGGCGGATTGTAGATGCGAACCATGAGCTCGATAAGCGAGGTCTTGCCGCAACCCGTGGGGCCCACGATGGCAAGGGTCTTACCACTGTCTATGCAAACGCTGATGTCTTTGAAAATAAGCGGCAGATCATCCTCATAACGGAAGGTGAGGTCTTTGATATCTATCTTACCTTCCAGCTTGGTGATGTTGTGATTTGCCTGACTATCGTCGATCTCAGGCACTGCATCAAATATCTTATTGAGGCGCTTCAGCGATGCTGTTCCTCTCTGATACATATCAACTATCCAACCGATGGCAATCATAGGCCAGACCATCATTCCGAGATATTGGAAGAAGGCGATAAAGCCGCCTATGGTGATGTCTCCGCGAATGGTGGCGCGTCCGCCGAAATACAGCGTGATAATCATGGAGCAAGAGATCACAAAGCCTTGGAAAGGATGGAAGAAACCGGCAATCTTCGCCATGGAGATATTCTGATTTACATACTCCATTGAGACTTCGTCCACTTTCTCCAATTCACTTTTTTCCTGAGAGAAAGCCTTGATGATGCGAATGCCGGAGATGCTCTCCTGGATGCGTCCGCTCATGGAGGCAAAAGCCGCCTGCACCTTGGCAAAGCGCCTGTGCATCTTTCTTCCGAAGTAAGTGATTGTGATAGAGAGGAAAGGCATGGGAATGATGGCTAAAAGCGTGAGTTTGAAGTCGATAGAGACCATGAAAGAGAAGCTTGCAACGGTCATGAGAACTATATCCATCGCCGCGATAAGCCCCATTCCAAATAGCATTCGCACCGAGTGTAAGTCGTTGGTAGCATATGCCATAAGGTCGCCGATCTTACTCTTATTAAAGTAATTTTGCGAGAGGCTGAGCAGATGGTCATAAAAATCCTGCCTCATCCCTTTTTCTATCCTATGCGAATTGCCGATGATCAACATTCGCCAGAAGAATCGCAGTATCATGACCGCGAAAGCCAGCGCAATGATGATCAGTGCAATCTTGATCAGACCGACGTTATCGATTGATCTTTGCTGGATATTATCGATTGCATATTGCATGATCTTTGGCGTGATGAGCTGAACAATATCCACCAAGATCAAAACAAAGATGCCTCCGAGAATGTGCCTATAACTCTTTTTGAGATAAGGCATAATAGTTTTGAATGTTTGCATTAAAATATATCCTTAATCATTATAAATTCTTAATTTACAAAAGTGCAGAGTTTTTCAAGCGAAACAAGAAAAGCTCTACTGTGTCAAGCTCCATTGTTTGCAATATTTGTCAATTCTTTTAATTGAAACTTTCACATACCCCCATTTTTTAAACAGGGTATTATCATCTGCTGTCCTTCCGCCCATTTCCCACCGAATTTAAGTATTTTATACCTTCTTACATGAGCAAAGCAATAACTTAAGACCGCGCTAATTCTATAATATATAAAGTCATATATTTGTTTCCACTTACCATTGGTGTATCCCATCAGACTTGGAAAACTATGAAGCAGTTTATGAGCATAACTTTTTAGTGAATACACATAGCACATCGTCAATAATAGCAATTGGTTCATGTTTTTCAGCCCCACATAAGACATCAACTGCATTTTCTCCCAACCATATTCCTGTTTTATGTGCTTGTGCATTTCTTCTATCTTCCAACGCATTCTATACATTTGCAGGGCTTTTTGTGCGATTGTTTCCAGGCTCAAGTCCTGATTTGGGAAATCGCAAAGAAAGTAAAAGAAACCGTCTTTTGCTCCTTTATGTTTCGGAGTGTATCTTGCTACTACCAACCAAAGCTCTATTGTGTCCGGGTCTTTCACGGGGTGCCCGTTCAGTCTAACTTTAACTCTTTTTAGCCCTACTTCAAAAGTATCCCTGCCTGATTTTGACGCTACGATATGATTAAGTTTAACAGACTTAGCTACTTGTTTAAAGCTTTGCTCTTTGCCGTCCACTATCAAACTTCTTCTCCCGACACAGCGGATAATAAAGCTACAACCATGTTCCTTCATGAACCTAAGCATAACTCTGCTATCAAAGCCTCGATCAAAAACGAATGTTCCGAGATTGCCGCATGCTAAGATTATCTCTATCATTCTATCTTGAGCGATCTGAACTAGGCTGTCTACTTCTATTTTGCCGGATATGAGGTCAGAACTGACAGGCAATAGCTCATAGCTTTCGCCATGAATATTGCAGGCTGCAATGTTCATCAAAGCATAACCGTTTTTATTGCAAGCGCCGGTGCTCCCATCTCGCACTTTCGCAATACCTTCCATCTTCTTAGCTCTGGTCTTTACTATATCACTCTCATCAACAATGATGACGGTATCCTCGTTAAATTTCTTAGCTTGCATTTCAATGATGTTTTGCTGTATCTTATCTCCTAAACCTATTCGGCTTAAATGGCGATAGAGTCGCTCACATGTTTTCTTGTTTGTGATAGTTTCTCCTAATGCGCGAGCTATTCTATTGCAAATTACTGACTGACTCTTTATTATACCTAACACCATGTCTAATATAAACTTATACTGCGGCAATGAAAAGCTGAATTTAAGTATTCTCAAGAAATGATGAAGTTTTACTTGCAAGTTTTTCTTGGTTATGATTTGTTGTTCACAATTCATGGGTGGCTCCTTTAGGCTTTATTTGATACTAGAACCATAAAAAGGAGTCGCCTTTTTTGTAAAGTAAAATATTAGACAATTTACATATCTAATAATCGCCAAACAAAAGAGTTATCCACATCCATCCACACCGTTTTCCGCGAAAGTGTTCAATTCATGGTAAATTTGCATTAACTATTCTTGTAAACAGCTGTTTATCTACGTTATTTTGTGGATAAGTCCCGTTTTCAAGCTAAAACTGTAGTTTTCTGTTGAAATAACGCCGGATATTACTGAAATTAATGCTCTGTTTGCTTTTTAGGCAATTTTCAGTGTTCTGCAACCGCTTAACCTTTTTGTATCAAGGCGTTACAGTAGAGAGTGTGATAATTTTGGGGGTATGTGTGTTTTAATTGAAACTATGACATTTATAATGAAAGCGCCGTGTTTAAAGAGGCGTAAATGCTGCTACCACTCCCTTTTAAGGCTGATATTAAAGAGATAGTTTCTTCCCGGCTTTGGAACGTGGGCAAAGCTTTCATAACTCTGATTTAGGATATTTAAGAGTTTGAAATCAAGCCGCAGATCAAAAGGCTTGAATTTGAATACTTTATAGAGATTGCCATCCAAAAGCCCCGTTGAGGGTAAGGTGCCGATGAGGTTATCCGCGGTGGTAAATTGTTTGCCATTATGCTTATAGATGAGGTAGGCGCCGTGATTTTCGGGGCTGTATCTCAGCGTGATATTTGCGGTATAATCCGGGGTGTATGGCAAGGTTTTACCATAGACCGCCGAGGGTTCGCCCGCCTTATTTAGTGAGATATCAATGGCTTGGCTAAAGCTAATCCCCAAGTGAGCGCCATAGTCTCGCTCCGGCAGGATATTAAGATTCAGCTGCTGATTCTTGATACGCACTTTGCCTATATTGAAGGGCTTCCAGATAGGTCCAAAGAGGTAAATTTGGCGCCACTGTATGAGGTCTGTAATCTCGTTGTGATGCAGGCTGCCTTCGAGGCTGTAGTAGGGGCGATTTATCCCTATAGAGAGCTTATAGCCAATGGCGGATTCGCTCTTTAGCTGGGTATTCCCTTGCGCAAAACTATCGCCTATCCAAAATCTATCATAGAGTGAGGGTATGGAAAAAGCGGTGCCGAGGCTTGCTCCCAGCTCGATCTCCAAGGGATACCAGAGCTTTGTGCGATGTTCAAGTCTCCAACTGTCAAAGCTTTCCGCCTTAGTAATATCTCGCCTGATCGCCAGTCTATTTGCCCCTTGCCAAGTTTCGCCCTCAAAATCCTGACCCAAACGCGCAAAGAAGGCTGAGCTATTCAGAGTGGCACTGCTTTCCTGACTATTTAGCAGGTTTTGCATAGCATATTCCAGCTTCTTCAGCTCGGCGCCAAACTCATACTGAAAGTCGCCTTTTTTGAAGCTGAAAGCCTGCGAGATCCCGCTCTCGCTCTGACTTTGATCATTATAAGCGCTCGCCACGGGATTAGACGACGAACGGTTGTCATATTTGCTGTCTGCATGATTATACCAGATGCGCGTGTCGTTCTCTATGCTTTCGCCCAAATAGCTGTGCGCGATGTAGCCCTGCGTGGATTTTGACACCTGCCGCGCGCGGTCGTAAAGCGCAGGAAAGTTCACGGGTCCCGGCAGCTGTCTAAGGTCTATACTGTGATTCAGATATGCCTGTATCTCCTGATTTTTTAGGTTATAAACAGCTTTGATAAGATATGCGTCTTGCACCTTGCGGTTGTTTTCTCTTTTCATGAGCTCATCAGGCGCCCAAGTGGGATGGTAAGTGAAATTATTATCGGTATCAAAGTGGGAGTATTCGAGCTCTATCTGCAAACCCTTGAAGTGATTACCAACATGATAGCGTCTGCTATGCAGCCCGAAAGAGCCGATGCCCTCTTCCAGCTCGGCAAAGCTCTGAAACTGCGGCTTTTTTGTGATAATATTAATGATGCCGCCGATAGCCGAAGAGCCGCCCAATGCCGAAGACGAGCCTTCAATGATCTCGATGCGGCTGATCTGCGAAGCGGGGATCTTGCTGAAGTCAAATGCTTCCCCTGCACTGCTTTGCGCCACTCCATCTATCATCACGAGGGTGTGCCGCGCCAGGTTTCCTAAGAGCGAGAGATTTTGATATTCTCCTTTAAGAGGCAGGCTTTGAGTGGATATAGAAGCTTGAGTGAGAAGCAATTCCGAGCCGTCTCTGAGGCTTTGGCTCTCCTGCTTTTCCAGCTGACGAAAATGGTGCATGCGCGAGACTGAGCCGATATGCTCCCCTTGAACGCGGATGGTGGGTAGAGTTAGCGGACTTATGTCCATTGTGATCTTTGAGGGTAAGCCTTGAGTAGGCAATGTGATAGAAATATATCCCAAACGGCTGAAATGCAGTGAATCCGCAGCGCTGATGATACTAAAAAACCCTCTCTCATCGCTGAATATTGCGCTTTTGCCATCGTATATGCTCACCTTTTCAATTGCCTCTCCCGCCTCATTCACAATTGTGGCAGAAATAGCACGCTCGGCACCTTTTTGCGCGAAAAGCGTAAGGCTCATAAAGAGCGAAAGGATCAGCAGATATACGGCTTTGGACTGTTTCACCGGGTTCACCTCATTTTTGATATGTGACTTGAGATGAACTTGCATTTTGGGGACTGCTCAATACTCCGGAGTTTTCCCAAAAACACTTGTTGGCAGGTTTCCCGGCTCACAGCGGGTGGCTTTTGCCTTGGACTTGCCCTTCCCATCTCACACAGAGACAGTGGACAAATCCCCTGGATGCTGCATACGGTGGCGGAGGCCGCTTCGTTTTTGAATTCCCTATTATCTAAAATAGCACCATCAAGTCACTTTACAAATCAAGATATTGCCCGCCTCGCAATTGTCAAGCGAATCTTTTTGCTGAGCACAAAAAAAGCGTCCCACCTCTTAAGCAGGACGCTAAATCAGTTCACTGATTAGTCTGTTTCAGACGATTTTGCCACTCATCACGTCGGCTTCATTGCATTTGCAAACCTTAGTGAAGTGGATAGCAGGGCGCCAAGTACCGTCAGTCTTACGGTTTTGGACGATCTTCACGCGTCTGATTTCCGTATCGCAAGTAGGGCAAATCAATTTGCCTTCGCTGGACAGTTCGTGTGCGACCTTTGCGCTAAAGCTTCTAACTCTTGCCATGTCTATATCCTCTTTATTATACTCTTTCTATATACACGCTTGTGCGCGTATCGATTTTAATCTTATCGCCTTCTTCAATGAAAAAAGGCACCATTATACGTAATCCGCTTTCGGTGAAGGCAACTTTGCTGCCGCCTGAAGCGGTATTTCCTTTGACATTCGGCTCACATTCGGCAATGCTCATGATCACCGTGGTAGGCAATTCCACGTCCAAGATCTCCCCATCGGGGGTCATCGCAATGGTCACTTCCATGTTTTCACGCATGAGCAATTCTTTTTCGCCAATCGTGGCAGCTTCCACGTTCATCTGCTCATAGTTTTCCAAGTCCATCAAAACGAAGAAACCTCCGTCGCGATAGAGATACTCTTTCCTTGTGCGCTCTACGCGAACTTCATCGAAGTTGTCGCTATCACGAAAAGTGTAGTCAACGATCTTATCGCTGCGCAGGTTTTTGAGTTTTGAGCGCATGAAAGCCGGACCTTTGCCAGGCTTCACATGCAAAAATTCGATCACTTCCCAAAGTTCGCCTTTGAGGTCGATCACCATTCCATTGCGTATGTCAGCCATTGTTGCCATATTCTTTATTCCTTATCTTAGTCTTAAGTTGCCAAAGTATTTAAGCGGCATATTTTGGCAAGGAATTTTATTTTGAGGGCGTTTATAAGCGCCTAATTTACAGTGAATTTCGTCATCATTTTCTTTTGATATTTTGAGGGCACCGGAGGGATTTACCACCTCTTCCCTATTGGATTCAGCCTATATTTTGCTTATGATGTGGTCATGCCCATGAGCATATCATGACCACATCACCACCAGAACCCAATAGGGAAGCGGGCTCAGTGAGGTGAGATTTTGGCGAAAAAAAGAGGGTGGAAACGCAATCCTTGCTTGACAATCTTGAGGCTAAATATTGAATTGGTCTCAAGATAAAAACACTGAAAGGAGCCGTGATGAGAAAATTTCCTAAACACAGCGGACACAGACGCGGAATGCCATCAATTTTGATAGTGCTGGTGGTTTTGATAGTTCTTTTGGTAATCTGGCTTTTATGGTCTAAATTTAGCCCCGATAAAGAGATAGAAACGGATGAAACTGAGATACAGATAGCGGATGAGCTTGAAAATGGCGACGCTGAGCAAGAAGCGGAAATAGACGCAGAAAACGAGCCTGAGAAGCCGAAAAGCCCTGAAAAATCAAGAAAAATAAATCGCTATCCCGCCGCACCGAACATCGCTTCGCGCAAACCGAGAATGCTGACCGACGGACTTTATATACTCATCATCAAAAATCAGCATAAATTGCAACTATATAGAGATGGTAAGCTTATGAAAAACTATAAGGTTGCATTGGGTGCAAATCCGGAAGACAAGCGCGCTGTGGGCGATCTCAGAACTCCCGAGGGGCACTTTTATATCAATTTTATCCGAGATTCTACGCACTGGACGCATGACTTCGGCGATGGTTTGGGCGAGATTCCGGACGCCTATGGACCTTGGTTTATGGCGCTTTTTACGGGTAAATCTCACACTTTTTCACAGAATACTTGGACGGGGATAGGAATTCACGGCACGCATAAGCCGGAGTCTATCGGGACGGACGAAACCGAGGGCTGCATCAGGATGTATAACAATGAATTAGAGGAGCTCAAGGAGATTATTGGGGACAATGAGTATGTTTCGGTGGATATTGTTGCCTCGCTTTGAGTAAAAAAATAGGATAAATATAGATTAAGCCCGAGCCATTCGGGCTTTTTTCTTGCTTAAAAAAGCCTGATTGTTTGTAAGCAGAGTAAAAGTTTTCTGCAAATAATTTACGATTTTTCTTGACACTTTTTGCATAAGATAATAATTGCAACAATGAAATTACTAAATGACCTCAGCAAATACGGGAGAGCCTGTATCCTCGTATTATTCCTTGCTATATCGCTACTTAGCTTGAGCTCCTGCAAGCCCGCTACGGCTATGCAAAAAGCTCCCTATGTGGTGCTTTCGCCTGAGATCGCTGAGATTTTAGCCTCTTTAGGAGCGCTGGACGAGATCTCCGGCGTCACCGCAGAATGTGATTTCCCTCAGCAGCTCACAGAAAAGACAATCGTGGGCAATTTTGGAGCTATAGACAAGGAAAAGGTCATCTCACTTGAGCCTTCAATCGTTTTCACAACCGCGCTTGAACAAGATGCCATCGCTGCGGATTTGCGCAAACTGGGCATAAAGGTGGTATCCAGCTATCCTAAAGGCTTGGACAAAATGTTAAGTGAAATTACGCGCTTGGGTGAGATCATCGGCAAAGAAGCGGAAGCAAAGGCATTGGTGGATTCGCTGAAAAACGAGATACTTGAGATAGGAAAAGCGGCAGAAAATGTCGAAAAAAAGCCTAAGATCTATCTGGAAATTTATCGCGATCCTTTGATGAGCGTATCGGATGAATCGCTGGTGGGCGAGCTGATCAATCACTCCGGCGGGGTGAATTCTTTCAAAGTTTTAGAGCGCGATTATTCCCGCATCAATCCCGAAGAAGTGATCAAGGCTATGCCGGATATCATGATTTGTTATTCACGCGATAGCCTGGAAAACATACTCTCTCGCAAGGGTTGGAACGTGATTCCGGCAATTAAGAACAAGCAAATATATTTTGAGGAAGATATTTCGCCGGATCTCATACAGCGTGCGAGTCCGCGCAGCATTCAGGGCATGAAAGAGCTTGCTAAGATCTATCAAAAGTGGCGCGAGGCGGATCTATGAAAAAATTCCTGATCTATCTTACCATCTTACTTGCATTTGCCGGCATGATTGTGCTGTATCTTTTCAGCGGAAATCCGGGGCAAAACATTGTGCAAAACGTAAGACTGCCGAGGCTGGTGCTCACGGTGGTCACCGGCATGAGTCTCGCGGCTGTGGGAAGCGTATATCAGCTGATGTTAGGCAATCCTTTAGCAGATCCTTATATACTCGGAGTCTCATCCGGCTCGGCTTTGGGAAGCATCATCTTTGCGAGCTTGGGGCTGATTATACTCATGCCTTTGGGCGGATTCATCGGAGCGCTGCTCACCATGCTCTTGGTCTGGCGCTTGGCGCTCAAAGACGGGGTTTTTGATAAGGGAAGACTGATCATCGCAGGAGTGGTGGCAGGCTTGTTTTTCTCCAGCGGAATTTCTCTCTTAATGTATTTAGGCAAAGAGGATACCGTTCTCATTCTCAGCACTTTAATGGGTAATTTAGGACGCATTTTCAGCCACCAAGAATATCAGATTTTCCTGGGGCTCAGCCTATTTTTGGGCATACTCATCTTTTGGCTGTATCTACAAAGTCGCGCACTGGATATCATGAGCACCTCGGATCACTATGCGCAGAGCGTGGGAATAGGCGTGCAGGCGCTCAGAAAGAAGATATTTTGGATCAGCTCACTCATCATCGGAATCGTCGTGTCCTTCGCCGGCATCATCGGCTTCGTGGGACTCATAACCCCTCATATCATGCGCATGTTGGGGTTCAACAAGCAAAGTGAAATCTTTCCCGGGAGTATGTTTTTCGGGGCAGGATTTCTCCTCATGTCAGACTTTTTGGCAAAAAACATAGGCGGAATAGAGCTGCCTGTGGGCGTCATCACCGCTGCGGTGGGCTGTCCCTTCTTTGCCTATCTGCTGATGAGGAAATAATCATTTGAAAAATATGGAGACTACAGTGATGCACGAAATTCAAGCAAAACTCAATGAGATTTTCCACCAATATATGTTGATGCTAAGAGACCCTTTGATTTATCTGGCGATAGATGAGGACACGGGCGGATTTGCCGAAATTGAAAAGCTGGGAATCAAGCTGGCAAAGCAGCGCGGCATGGTAAGCGCAATTAAATTGGATAAGGCAAAAAAACTCACCGAAGAGCTGGAAAGCATCGTTGACTTCAAAGAAGAGCCCGAGATTGGGCTTTTGATCAAGATTAACGCTATCGGAATATATATGATTTTGGACGATGCGACCATGCTGAGCACCACTATTCAAGAAGCGATATTTCTCACGCAACGTAGCCGTGTTCCTTATCTCGAGCTGTGTGTGGAAGGGCTCAAGCTATTTCTCAGTCATAGGGCGCTGAACACCATTGATAACCAGCTCGAAGCACTTGCAAATCGCATCGATGAGGCAGAACATCCATATTATCGTACTTCGCTCATAGTCATTGTGGGAATTCTTTATATGCGCAACCGTCAGTTTGATATAGCTTTGGACTATTATACATTGGCTTATGAGATAGCCGAAAGCAATCAACTCAGCGCAGTTTCTTTGGAAATATCGCTGTGGATCTTGATGTGTTCCGCAGAGCTGAAAAAGATAGAATTGGGAGAGCAATTTTATGCCGTGGGTGAAGATCTAATTTCGCACATAAGGCTTCCTCAATATAAATTTGCATTTCAACACTACTATGGCAGGCTCAAGATGTCTCAGGAAGACTACCCGGCGGCAGTGCTATTCTTCCAAAAAAGCATTGCTTCATACAAAAAGCTGAGCCACATGGGATATAGCATTTATATTGAGAGCCTCAGAATCATTGCAGAGGCGCTAAATAAGGTGGGCGATCCAAAAAGCGCGCTGTCCTATCTCATGGAAGCAGAAGAGGTTATTAAAACTCAGAACAGAGTGGAAAAAGAGATGAATTTGAACTTGGTTATCGCTACGACTATGGTGGAATTAGATCGTTGGGACGAGGCGATTTCGAGGCTCAATACCGCTGCAGACTTTTATCGTAAACATCAGAAAAGTGATAGACTTCTCGTAGCTTCAAGGCTGATTGCAAAGTATCATGCGATGAAAAACAATCCTCAGGAAGCCTATGAGGTTATGCTGGAAGTGGATAAGATAAATACGCAGACCATCTACGAAATCCAGCAGGCGCATAGCCAATTCAGCGCGGATAAACTCAGGCATATCACGCAAGAATCGCGCGAGATGAAAGCCAAATATGAAAGATTAGTAAAAGAGATGTCGCGCAGAACTTATGAGCGTTTTTCCGGCAAGAGCGAGGCGGCGAAAAGAGTGGTGGATGCCGCTACTTTGGCAGCCATGCAAAAGGATGCGAGTGTCTTCCTTTCCGGTGAAAATGGAGTCGGCAAAAAGATCGTCGCGCAGATGATTCACTATGGTTCAGAAAAAAGCACGGGCGATTTCCATAATATGAATTGTGCCGCGCTCAGTCCTAAAGAATTGGAATCTAAGTTCTTTGGTGAGCCCAATAAATCGAGTAATGAAGGGCAAGATAATCGTGGATATTTTGCAATCGCTGCAAATGGAACGCTGTATATAGATGAGGTGACGACATTGCCTATGGACTTCCAGGCGAGGCTGGCGGAAGTTCTGGAATGTGGATATTTTCAAAATAGAAACACAGGAAGTAGAGAGAAAGTCAGCTGTCGCATCATCTCTTCATCTACGAAAAACATGCTTAATCTCGTGCGAGGAAAGAAGTTTAACCTAAATCTACTCAATAAGTTAAATGTGCTTGAAATAGCCATCCCTGCGCTCAGAGAAAGAAAGGAAGACCTTCCGCAATTGGTGGAAAACTTCGTGCGCAATATCTCTTGGGAACGTGGCAAAAGCATGCCGAAACTGGAGCATTCCTTTTATACTCGGCTTAGCGATTATGAATTCCCCGGCAATATCAGCGAGTTGAAGAATATCATTGAACAGCTTTTCATCCTCTATTATAAGCCGATGTGGAACGCTGAGATATTGGAAAACATTACTGCTTTTAAAGAGAGTAAAGTTTCGCTGCATAGCCTCTTGGAGCATGATCTTGAGGAGATAGATAAAGATAGGATCAGGCAGGCTTTGCGTAAGACCGGAGGGAAGCAAAAACAGGCGGCAAAGCTCTTAAATATGTCTGAATCTACGCTGTGTCGTAGGATACAGAAATATGGCTTGAAGCGCTGATCCGGGCTGTATCGGCGTTCTGATTTACGGCAAGAGCATGGGGTTTATCGTGCTTTTGCCCTGATGGCTATTTATCGGACAGTCGCGGACTTAGTCCCTCTTCATGAAGGACACATATTCCTGCTCAAAGGTATAATCATCCAGCATGGGCATGGCTTTTAGTGCAGCTATATAATCGTCAAGCTGGTCGCTTTCTTCATCGATGGCGCCGGTTTTGAAGTCTATCACCATTACCTTTTTCTGCTTGGAGTTCACCATTATCCGATCTATGCGATAGTCGGCAATTGCATATTCGGTGAGCACCATGTCGTAATCTTTGGAGAAGATGGCGGGTGTCTTTTTCACTTCATCGGCGATGGTGGCGAAGAGTTCGTTCAGTTCATTTATACTCAAAATCGAACCGTAGCGACGCAGGGTAAAGCTCTTTGCTTCGCGGTGTTCTTCTTCGAGATCGTACTTGATGAAGCTGAGATAATCGTGGATGATGGTGCCGCGCAGGGAGCTCTTCTTTTCTACATATAGCTCGCGGTGTGAGGCTATCTCGGGCTTGGAGATGTCTTCAATCTCCTGCCAATTTAGCTCGTGTGGAGCTGCGGTGATGAGCGTTCTCTGTGGTGTTCTCGCTTCGCTTTGCTCTTCGGTGGGTATGCTCTCTGCATCGATGGCTTTCTTTTCTACTAAATGGCTGGTGATGCGGCTTTTGAAGAAGCGTGCGTGAGGGTTGTCGTCTTCGTTGAGTGCAGTCGTTTCGCCGTCGATGGATTCCAAGCATGCCTCTACCATGCTCAGCGCGAGGTTGATGTCGCCATCCTTTTTCTTGCCGTCCAAATACTCGTCGAAGGGCTTGGCGGTGGGATAGCCAAAGAAGATGTGCAGTCGGGTCTTGGCGCGCGTGAAAGCCACATAGAGGTTGTTCAACTCTTCCAAGAGGGCGAGGTTTTCTTTGCGCTCCCAAATCTCGCTCTTCGGGCAGTGGGAGAGTATGCTATCATAATGATATGTAATCACATAGTCCCGGATATCTTCAAAGCCGTCGTCTGCATAATCAATCGCCCAAGAGAGGTCTTTTTGATGCATGCCGCTGGTGTCGAGATCGTAATAAACAAAGACTTTATCGAACTGCAAGCCTTTGGATTTGTGTATCGTGAGCAGCTGGATCTGGGTGCCGCCTTCCACGCTCACCTGTTTAAAGGCTTCGTCTTTGATGTTTTTGGAGAGGTAATCGAGGAATTCTGTGGTTTTGAGGCTCTGTTCGGATTCTTGCATCTCCCAGCTCTTGACGATCTTTTGGAATTGGTGTAGGTTGAGGAGATCGCGCTCGGCTACCTTGTCCATATCGCGCAGGCAAAGCTGGGATATCTCGCGGATGATGTGGTAGGGGCTCATCTCTTTGTGTTTGGCAGCCAGATTCATGAAGAAACTCAGCTCTTCGGGGAGTTCTATGTCTCTTGGTTCGCTGCTATTTAGGTGGTAGATTGCGTCTATCACTTCTTTGAGAACCGGCGCAGAGAGGAGCAGGTAGTCGCTGCGTAGGAAACTCAGTAGGTCTATCCAGTCGTGAAATGCCACGAAGCGCAGCCAGGAATATAGGGGGCTCACCAGTCTGTGTTCTGTGATGCGTGCGGAGGGCTGGAACACTCCGGCTACTCCCTTTTCTTGCAATAGTTGCTGTATCGCGGCGAGTTGTCCGGTCTTGCGACATATGATGGCGCAGCTTAAGTCTTCGCCTTTCTTATCAATGTATTTGAGCACGATGTCTTCCACGAAATGCTTGTAGCTGAGATACTTCTCGCCCCTGTGTCTGTTATAGCCGAATACGGTGGTAGAGATGTTTGTTGAGGAGTCATTCAGGGCAGAAGAAACTGCATCGTATTGCCATCTTAGCTCCTTTGATTTCAGGTAGTTGCGCAGGGCATCCGACGTAAAGATTCTATTGATAAAATCCATCATATCGGGCGAAGAGCGATAGCTGAGATCGAGGCGATTCGGCTCTACATTTCTCAGCGGAGGAACGATGTCTCTGAGTTTGATGAGTAGCTCTCGTTCACCGCCTCTCCAGCCATAGATGGATTGCTTTTGATCGCCCACGATGATGACGCCGCCGAATTCTTTGCTGCCTATGCCGGCGCAAACTTCTTCCATGATGGGCTTTAAAATCTTGAATTGTAAGAGCGAAGTGTCCTGAAATTCGTCGATTAGCATGAAGCGCGTCCTGTGGGTGAGGAATTCATAGAACTCGTTGTCCGGCATCATGTTATTGCGTCTGAGTTCGGATTCCGCCGAGTGTAAGGTCTCAAAAGTGAGCCATGTGATGTCTGAATAAGTGAGGTTTTTATAGCGGTAAATCAGTGAGTCATACTCTTTTAGGATGATCTCCCACACGCTGAGAATCTCTTCCTGTTCGGGGATGAGGAAGTCGTTGTAGATCACGGCTGCGAGAGCATTTAGAAGATCTTTATGAAGCTCGGCTGCTTCTTCTTTTCTATCTTTGGCAATGGGGCGAGAATCATAGAAAGGGCTTTTCTTCATCACGCCGAAGAGCTTTAGCGCACGATAGGAATCCCGGCTGAATGCAACAAAGGCGTCCACGAGCTCATCCTTGCTTTTTGGGGGATCTATAAAGAAGTTTCTGGTGGCAACTTTGAGCATGCTTTCCCAAGTCCTTGCTTTTGCTTCTCTGGCGCTTTCAAGCTCGTCGAAGAGCGCAACACAGCAATTTCTGAAAGTGGCCGACACATCCTCACTGCGGGGCTTTTCTCCCACATAACATTCTTTGATGAGGAAATATAGCCAGCGGTTCTCGATGAGCATGGCAAACATGTCTTCATAGCTATCGAGATTGCGCTGGACGCGGCGTGAGAGCAGGGAATCGATGCGCTTGCGAAACTCCGGCTTCATCAGGTGATCCAGGAGGAAAGGCATGCGTTTATTGACTGCATTCTCGTCTAAATCATAGTCGTCAATGCTGCGCTGAGGTCTCACAATATTGCGGAAGATATTGCCCGTATAGCTATCAATAGTCATGATTTGCAGGTTTCTCTGATCTGTGAGAATCTGCAATTTGGCAAGGGAGAGTATGCCCTTTTGCCGGTCGGTGAGTCCGTCTTCGCTTAGCGGGAAGATATCCCCAAGAGCCTTGATGAGAGTGGGATTGTCTCCCGCGATGAGTCCATCGAGATGCTTGATGATCTCCTGTCTGATCTCGGCGGTTGCCTTGCGCGTGAAAGTGATGGCAAGTATGCTGTCGAGGCTAAAATCAGGATGCTCAAAATACTTCAAAATGATGGCAATATACTCCAAAGAGAGCCTGTATGTCTTTCCCGTTCCAGCGCTTGCGGTGATTATTCTATTTTGAAATCTCATATTCATTTCTGTGCCCCCTGTACGATAAGATCGCTGCGTGTAATTGTTTGGAGCATATCCCGTCCGGCGCCCCTTTCCGGCACTTCATATCCGAAGGATAGACAGCGACTTAAGCTCTCAAATATCTGCTCATAAAACCTATTCTTTTTGTTGTCGTTTATGCTCTGATCCCTGTCTCTTTCCATGTCTAATATCCTCCAAAAGCTGGATACCACGGTCTTGGTGTCAAAATAGCCCTCGTAAAGCCATTCATAGAAGGCGAGCTGACGGTAATCTGAGCCGCCGGTCTTGAAGTCTATGATATAGTAACTGTCCTGTGCATCTATGCGAAGATCCGCTCTGCCATTGAGTTTTGGGAGGTATTCTTCCTCATAATCATCGGGCGGGGGTAGGAACTTTATCAGGTTTTTGCCGCCGGGGATGTCGGAGTTTTCCGGGATCATGGTAAAGCTCTGGCTCTTTAAGGACTTGATCATGAATTCATGGTAGAACTCTTGTAGAGATAAGACCAATCTATCGCTGATGATCTCCTTTAGGAAGTCGCTGTTGTAGTTCTTGGGGATCTTGTATCTAAACTCCGGTGAGTCAATTAGTTCAAGGAGCTTTGTCTTGAGGAAATCTTCATCTGTAAACATGCTTTTCAGTTCGCTCACATGGTCTATTTTCCGCGTTTTCAGCCCTAAGATTTCCTCGAAATATTTATGCATAAAGCTGCCGAAAAGTAGAGGCTGTATGGTCTCTTTGAGGTCGGTCTCCAGCGCTCTGATGCGGCGATTGTTGTGGATATACCAAGCGAAGGGATTTACGCAGAGTCTGATGAGGGAATCGCTGCCGAATACTATTGTTTTGCTGCCGTTGAAGTCTGTTTGTGGGCTGGTGGGCAGGTGGTAGAAATGTTCGTCCGGGTTCTTGAGGAAGGCGGTGTTTTCATGGATGAATTCCTTGCTTTCAGCAGAACATATCTGCGGGCGAGAGCCGAAGAGTTCATTGATGTCCAATTTGCTGAGCTGATGCTCGCTTCTTTGCATCTCAAGGCCGTCCACAAAAGTGCAAAGCTCTTCTACAAAACTGCTGGGATGCACGTTCTCCTCAACATTGCTATATGTATAGATATCAACCTCTTTGGCGAGGAAGACCAGCCTCATGAAGTAATAGCGTTCCCAGGCGCGGATGGTGTCGTAAGCCAAAAAGCCCAGCCTTTGCTTTTGAGCTTCGTTGAGCAGCCATGTAGGCGCCGGGTTTTGGGGCAAGATCCCTTCCACACACTGCAAGAAAGCGACATTGGGATAGATACGATTGCGGCTATCAAAGAGGTTTGAGACCTGCCAGTTTTTCGAAGGCGTCTTGGGCTTGAACTTTAGACGTTGCGACTTCACAAAGTCCACCCAAAGCGAGAAGATACCCGCTCCGGGATTGTCGAAGATATCCTGCCAATCGCTTACAATTCCCAGCTTCTCGGCAGTAGCGAAGTTTGCCAAAGCCTTCCAAATCTCTTCTAAGATGCTGCTTTTAGTCATCTCCTCGGCGCTGCAAAAGTCTTGCGGATTCAGCTCTTTATCGATGAGATCTATGAGTTCGTCCACATTGGTGAGCGCCAAGACTATTTTAAGGATATCAAACAGGCTTTCCAGTAGTTCGCAAAGCGTTTCATCCTCTTTCTTGATGCCGAAGTTCTGCTCTTTCTCGATGTCGAAATATAGCACTTGATTGTCGCTGAACTTGAATATGGCTTTCCGCAGTTGCTCTTGCTTCGCCTCGTCCCAATCGTCAACGAGACATTGATTTAACCTGATATCAAGACAATAGCGCATGATGATGGCAAGCGGAACGTAGCCCTTGTTGGTAGAAGGATCAAGAGCAAGCTCACGCAGGAAAGACAGCATGCGAAACCAATTGCTATGCACAATGGGAAAGACATTTGGCGGGCTCACGAGCTCAGGCGGGAAGTATGCAGAATATGAGCTATTTAGAAACTGATTGTCGATGATGGCAGAAGCTTCTTTGGGGCTTTGACTGCGGATGAATTCCAGCGCTGCGGCGTCTTCATTGGCGCAATGTTTAAGCCTGATATTGGGCTTTTCATCAAGGCTTTCCCAAGCTTTTCGCGCATCAAAAACCTCTACATTGAGCTTGCCCTCTTTGGGCTTAATCCCGTGATAGAAGAGGATTAGCTCGTTGCCGCCATCTTTACAGCGCCTTAGCAGCTCTTCCTCGCGCGGGCTATAATAATATTGATTTATGATCATGATGCGCTTACCCGTGAAGGGAATCTCGCCGCTTTCAGGCAGAGGTATGAAGAGTTTATCCGTGAAGCCTCTTTCGCCGATGAACTCCTTATAGCGCAAGACTATCTGCGAGAGCCTGTTGAGGTGATCTTCTTGCCACTCTCGCATCCGCATCTCCAGCTCTATGAGCTTCTCCAGCGCCAGTGCGTCATAGCCCGCCTCCTGATTTTCGTCCAAGAACTTAAAGAAATTGATACCCCAGCTCACAAGATCGTCGTAATCCGAGATGTGGAAATAGTCCTTATCTTCCTCTGTGAGAACCTGATAGAGCGCCAAAAGCCTCTTGTCGTCAGCGATTAGCGGCTGCTTCGGAAAGCATAGACTCTCTTTAAATTCCTCCATCGCAAGCCACTGAATATCCAAGAGTTGCCAATTCTTTTCATATTCCTTGCGTGCAAGCTCCGCCGCCACGCGGGTGGGAAAGATCAAAACCGTCTTATTTCTGATGTGGGCAAAGGCCTCCCGCATGAGGTCAGCCCTCAAGTCAATAGCGACTATTCTCATAGAATACTCCTTATAATAATGGTGATAAGAGGCGGCAAATCGACTCTTTACTGCGCTCTACAATGCTGCGGCGCGAGAACTCATAAAGGTCTATGCGCCGGCTATATGCGAGGTCTTCACTGAAAGCATCACTGGCTTTATCGATCAGCGAGTCTTCATAGATCAGCGAAGTGAGCTCAAAATTGTGGTTAAAGCTGCGCAAATCCATATTGGCCGTGCCCAGCCCTAAAACCTCGTCGTCCACGATGAGTATCTTGGCGTGCATAAATCCGCGTGTGTATTCAAAGATCTCCACACCTACCTCCAAAAGCTCCTGAAAGTAGGAGCGTGAACCCCAAAAGACCACGAAGTGATCTGCATTATGCGGCACGATGATCTGCACCTTGACCCCGCTGATGGCCGCAGTTTTCAGCGCCATGAGCAGCGACTCATTGAGGATGAGATAAGGGGTATTTATGCGGATGGAATGTTTTGCGCTGGCGATAGCCGAAAAGTAAAGCTGCAGGATGTTTGCATGATTTGTATCCGGCCCGCTGGCTATCATTTGCACGGGCGAGATATTGGAAACTTTGTGGTTTAGAACGGGCGCTAAATACTTATCCATATGCTCTTTGGTAAGCAGATTTTCTTTGCTCACGAAATACCAATCTTCCAAGAATATCGCCTGCAGGCTGAAGATATTTTCCCCGCGGAAGATAGCAAGCGAATCACGCCAATAGCCAAAATAGGGATCTTTCCCCAGATATTTATCGCCGATATTGAGCCCGCCCAAATACGCCACCTTGCTATCTACAATCACGAGTTTACGATGATTACGATAGTTCATCCGACTATTTAAGAAGGGGATCCACACGGGCATAAAGGGCACAAACGCCACTCCGGCATCTGTAAGCGCTTTCTTGAAAGATCGCGGCAATTTCCAACACGCCACGTCGTCATAGATAAAGCGTACTTCCACGCCGGCTTTCGCCTTCTCGATGAGGAGGTCTTTGAGCCTATCCCCCGTGCTATCCGCCGCCACGGAAAAGAACACGAGATGAATGTGTTTTTGAGCAGAGCGAATGCCGTCCAAGATGGCATCAAACGCCATATTTGTATCGCTGATGATCTCTATATCATTATGAATAGAGAGGATGGCTTTGCTATTCTTTTTAAGCAGGCGATACAGCTTCCGCTCCAAACCGCTCTCCAAAAGCGCCTCCGAAGCCTCAGGAAAGTGTTGATAAATATTATCTAAAGCCTCGTTATCAAAGAGTTCTTTTTGGGTGAAAAGCTTGATCTTACGCCAATTTCGTCCAAAGAAAAGATAGAGGATAAAGCCCGCAACAGGCAGGAATATCAGCACCATAATCCACGCTAAAGTATGCACCGGCGATGAATTTTCAAAGACGAGAACGATGATGATGAGCAAGACCGTGAGAGCATGTATCGCAGAGATGATCTTGATGGTCATACTGGAGAAAGTGAGCAAAATATCGCCGCCAAAGATGAGCTGCGTAGCTGAAGCCACGACAAGCATGACGACGGCAAATGCCAAAAACATCAAGACGGTATCCAAGCTCTTGTGTGAAACCACGACCACCTCCTTTTTACATATCAATACTTGTAAGAAAGACTTTTTGCAAGCATGATAAAATCTATTTTGCTGTCAAGCAAAGAATGAAATTATTATAATGCCATTTAAGAAAAAGCCGTATTTTATTATGAAGATTTGCTTAGCAACAATAGCGTCTATGCATCGGTGTGAAATAGATAAGTTAGTGAAACATGATTTGCATTGTTTTATTTATGATAAGGTTGCAAGACTAAACACCGGGTATCGAAGCTGATCAAAACCTAATAATAGCTCCTGTCAAAAAAATGCTCCACGAACAGGGCACTGAAACTCGCTTAAGTAAGGCCATAAGAGGCCTACGATAACACAAAAAAGCAATATCACAAATACAGTGGCAATTCCCCACATTATCAACGAGGCGATAGCATAGTTTTTGCGGTTTGGGTTTTCACCGCGACTTGCAGCCCATACAATCAACATAATGATGTTGACGAGGGGAATGGCGAGTAAGATAAGCGTTACAATCCAGTTACCAATTGACATTGTCGGTGCCAATGGGACCTGGTTGGTATCCTGGATGAGACGATTTTCTTGTTCCATGTTTTGCTCCTTATTAAATGATGTTTACAGCATTATTGAATAATTAAATAGTGTCAAGAAAAAACAAAACCTGTTCACGTATGCACCAAATAAAAGCTCATGATTCAACATAATAAACAATTTTTTATTGACTAAATACGGCACTAAATAAAAGCTGTTATTCTAAGAAATAAAGTAATTGGAAGTAAGATGCTTAGAGCCAAAATTTTTGTGCAACTCAAGGCGGGAGTATTAGACCCGCAAGGTAAAGCCGTGATGAATTCATTGATCACGATGGGATATAAGGACGTGGTTCAGACCACTATCAGCAAATACATTCAAGTGGATTTTGACAATTCGGATGTGGAAGAAGTAAAGAGGATGACAAAAGAAATGTGTGACAATCTTCTTGCCAATCCAAACACCGAAAGTTACAGATTTGAGATTGAGGAGATCTGATCTTGCGAGTTAGCGTAATCACTTTTCCCGGTTCAAATTGCGACTATGATGCGCGTGATGTCTTCGCCGAGCGCGGACACGATGCCCGACTGATTTGGCATAAAGATCGCGATCTCGAAAACCCCGACTTGGTAATCATTCCCGGCGGATTTTCTTATGGAGACTATCTCCGTTGCGGTGCATTGGCACGCTTTTCACCCATTGTTTCCGAGATTTTAGCCTTTGCCGATAGAGGCGGCTTGATCTTGGGTATATGCAATGGTTTTCAGATACTTACAGAAGCCGGGCTTTTGCCGGGTGCTTTGCTCATAAACAAAGATCTGAATTTCATCTGCCAACATCAATATCTAAAGGTGGAAACCAGCGACAGCCCTTTCACTAAGGGTCTTATCCCCGGCACCATCTTAGACATCCCCATCGCCCACAAAGAAGGTAATTTCTATATCGATGATGATGGACTGAAGAAATTGCAGGATGAAGACAGGATTCTCTTCCGCTATTGCGATGAAACGGGACGCGGCGGAGCCGAGACAAATCCCAACGGTGCTGTGGATAGCATTGCCGGGATAATCAACGAAGGACGCAACGTTTTGGGCATGATGCCCCATCCCGAGCGTGCAGCCAGCGACAGCGTTTGTAGCCAAGATGGCAAACACATTTTTAGCGCAATCGAGAGATTTTTTGACAGCAGCCTTTGAGCTTGTCTTTCCGGCTGTTTGCCATAGTTGTGGAACAAGGTTGAACCATCCTGAAAAGCAGGTGTGCACAGGCTGTGAGGCAGAGCTTTTGCCTCTTCCTAAGATCAGCTGTGATCTGTGTTCAGACGTTTTAAGAGGAGACTATTGCCACTCCTGCAATGAAGGAGATTATAGCTTTAGTTTTGCCAAAGCGGCGGTCACTTATGACGAGGTTGCAAAGACCTTGGTTCATCGCCTGAAGTACAATGCCTATCAGGCACTTGCAGATTATTTTGCAAAGAGAATGACGGACGCCTTGGAAAGCTACCCCGAGTTTGAAGATTATGACTTGGTGACAGCCGTTCCGCTACACAGAGTTCGCAAGCGTGAGCGCGGATTCAATCAGAGCGAGCTCATCGCCCGCAGCTTTGCCAAATATAGCGGCAGAAGCTATGCGGAATTGCTTAGACGCAAAAGATATACACGCAGTCAGACAGAGCTGGATGTGGCTCAGCGCAAGAAGAACGTATCCGGTGCTTTCGCCTCCAAAAAGGCACTGCAAGGAATGAATATCATCGTGATAGACGATGTTTTCACCACCGGACACACCATCAATGAGAGCACTCTTGCCTTGCTCGAAGCCGGCGCAGAGTCCGTAGCGGCATACACTTTCAGCCGCGCCATTAGTTAATAAAGATGAAACACGAATATAAAGAATTTGTAAACGAGATTAGCGACGAAGAAGCGCACGAGATGATAGAGAAGATGGCACGCTTTATCGCGAGCCGCAATCTTGCTCCTGCGGGGATACTACTCATCGAATCACTGCATCCCCTGCATAGCATAGGCAGCCAGCTGCTCTTCTTTATCATGCCCTTTGCCGAGATCATCTTCGACAGCCACAAATATCAGCGTTTTGCCCTGATGATTCAAGACGGAAATTATGTCAAGGCACTGGTAAGACGCATAGACGAGCTGGATGAAGAGCTGCACGATGAACGCCGAAAAGAGGCAAAGCTCAAGCGCAGACGTCGTCGCAATCAAATAAAAGAAAACTTCAAAAATATATTTAGAAAAAATAAAAGCTGAATTAAGCGGAGGATATATGCAATACGATGAAAAGCGCCTTACACGGATCGTGGCAACTGACTGCGGCAGCACCACCACCAAGGCGATCTTGATCGAATTTATCGATGGTGAATATCGTCAAACCATTCGTGGTGAAGCACCTACGACAGTGGAAGCCCCTCTGAACGACGTTACAAAAGGCGTGATCAACGCCACTCAGGAACTCGAAGAGCTGGCTCGTTTGAAATATAACAACCCCAACATTAAGTTCATGGAAGATGGAAAGTTCGTCATCCCGCGTGATGGCGACACAGGAGTGGATGCCTATGTCTCCACCTCTTCTGCCGGCGGAGGCTTGCAGATGATGGTGACAGGAGTGGTGGCATCGATGACCGGCGAAAGCGCAGAACGCGCAGCACTTGGCGCCGGAGCGATCGTGATGGACCTCATTGCCAGCAACGATAAGAGATTCAACCATGAAAAGATCGAACGCATTCGCCACTTGCGTCCGGATATGATCCTGATGGCAGGCGGTGAAGACGGCGGAACGGTTAAGCACGTTGTGGAAATGGCAGAGCTCGTTTCCGGTGCAGACCCCAAACCCCGTCTCGGAGCGGAATACAAACTCCCCGTGATCTTTGCCGGAAACAAAGAAGCCGTTGGCGCAATCGAAGAAACCCTATCTGAAAAGGTGAACTTAATTGTCGCCGACAACATCCGTCCCAAGCTCGAGATGGAAAACCTCGGCCCTGCCCGTGATAAGATTCATGACATCTTCATGGAACACGTGATGCAACAGGCTCCCGGCTATGACAAACTCATGGTCTGGACTCAAGGACCCGATCACAAACCGGTTCCCATCATGCCCACACCCGCTGCGGTCGGAAACATCATGCAAACCATTGCCAAAGACGAGAAGATCGAAGTTCTGGGCGTGGATATCGGCGGAGCAACGACAGACGTATTTAGCGTGTTTACCGAAGATTACATCTTCAACCGCACGGTTAGCGCAAACCTCGGTATGAGCTATAGCATCTCAAACGTTTTGGCATCCAGCGGCCTAGAAAACATCATGCGTTGGGTTCCCTTTGATATAAACGAAAACGAACTGCGCAACATGATCAAAAACAAGATGATACGCCCCACGACCATCCCTTCACTCTTGGAAGAATTGGTCTTGGAACAAGCGATTGCAAAAGAAGCTCTTCGCTTGGCATTTGAACAGCATAAAGAATTTGCCAGCGGACTGAAAGGAATGCAGCGCCAACGCGACATCTCCGAAGCATTTAGCCAATCCACCTCAGGGGATACGATAGTCGATCTCATGACTCTCAACCTCCTCGTGGGAAGCGGCGGAGTGCTCTCACACGCACCGCGCAGAAATCAGACACTCATGATGCTCATCGACGCATTCTTGCCGGAAGGAATCACACGCCTGGCTGTGGACAGCATATTCATGATGCCCCACCTCGGCGTTCTTTCCGAGATCAGCACCAAAGCCGCAACCGAAGTCTTCCGCAAAGACTGTATGCTCTATCTGGGCAGCTGTGTTGCGCCAATAGGCAAAGGCAAATATGGCAGACCAGCACTCAGCGCCAAGATCGAACTTCCCGATGGAAGCGTGTTTGAGGAGAACATTCCCTTTGGCGAAATCCGCCTCATCCCCTGTGCTGAAGGCGAAGTCGCAAAAGCCACCCTCAGAACATCAGGCGGCTTGACCTTAGACGAAAATAAAGCCAGGGAACTCACGACTGAGCTGCATGGCGGCATGGTCGGAATCGTTTTGGATACTCGTGGTCGTCAGCCATTTAGCCTGCCGACTGAAAAAGAGATGCGCATCGAATATCTCAAGAAATGGATGCGTGAACTCAAAGCATACCCCGAAGAAATTTTGGTGTAGGAGGAAATAATGGGACAAGCTTATTCTGCCGGTTTAACCGTCACTGAAAACATCATATTACGCAAAGAACGCATCTTGCCCCTCAAAGGTACAGTTTTGGTGGAAAAAGGTCAGAAGGTTGTAGCCGATGACGTAGTCGCCGAAACCCTCCTGCCGGGTAAGGTCGTACCCTTCAATCTCGCAAACAAGCTCGGCGTCACACCCGATCAATTGCAGAAATTTATAAAAATCAAAGCCGGTCAAGAGATCACCAAAGAGACTGTGCTCGCAGAGAGCGCCGGACTTTTTGGCACCGGACTTTTTAAGACAATCGTACACTCTCCCGTGGAAGGCGAAGTGGAAAGCGTTTCCGCCGTCACAGGCCAGATCTTGCTTCGTGAGCCTCGCGTTCCGATCCAGGTAAAGGCTTTTGTGGATGGAATCATCACAGACGTCATTCCTGATGAAGGTGTGGTAATAGAAAACAAAAGCGCCTATATCCAAGGTATTTTTGGCATTGGCGACGAAACCACGGGCGAAATCAAGATGTTGGCAAGCACTCCGGATGATGAAATCGATGCAGGTCAGATCGATGAAAGCTGCAGAGGCAAGATCATAGTCGCCGGAAGCTTTGTGCCTTATCACGTGATTGATATTGCTGCAAGTCATGGCGTTGCAGCCATCATCACCGGCGGTATTGACGACCAAGATATCAAGAAACTCTTGGGTTATGATATCGGCGTGGCGATCACCGGTCATGAGGACGTCGGTCTCACCATCGTCTGCACCGAAGGCTTCGGCAAGATCAATATGGCAAGAAAGACCTTTGAACTCCTCAAACAATTCGACGGCAAAAAGGCGTCAATACACGGTCACACCCAGATCCGCGCAGGAGTAATCCGCCCGGAAATCATCATCCCTCTCGAATTTGAGGAAGATGAACTGGGCGCCGCGGAAGCAGGACTCTCCTATCTCCGCATTGGAACCAACGTGCGCGTCATCCGTCAGCCCCATTTCGGCAGCATTCTGAAAGTGACTGCCCTGCCGGAAGAGCTCACGAAGGTGGAATCCGAGACCATGGTGCGCACCCTCGAAGCTGAATTTGAGGATGGAACGCGTATCTGTCTGCCTCGTGCGAACGTGGAAGTAATAGAAAGCTAATCCGTTTATCGGATATATAGATACAAATCAATAGCCGCTCTGATAGTAGGGCGGCTTTTTTCTTTTCATTTTCAGGACGGGTCAGCCATGTCTTCCCTATTGGGTTCTGGTGATGATATGGTCATGATGTGGTCATAGGCATGAGCGTATCTATACCTTATCATAGGCTGAACCCAATAGGCAAGAGACTCTGTTGCATGAAGTTATGAGGGGTCGCGGGATTTTGAATGAAATAATTACGAGCGCAAATTGAGGTGAAATTCATAAAATAGGGACTATGTGCTTGAATATGAATGTGTTCCTGCTGAGCTATTTGCTCTCGAATATTTTGGCTCTCAAAAAGGAAGCGCATCATGCGAGGAAATCTCTACAAGTTTACATAACATTTCGGTTTTCATGATTTTTCAAAATTATTTCCAGCCTTATTTATCAATGACTTAGGCGATCGCCAAAAAAATAGTTTCGGATTTTGGGCAGAAATTCCACTTTTGGGCTCCTATATAAAGGTAGAGGCTCTTATTTCTGCTTGACGTTTAGCTCTTGCTAAAATAGAGTGCACCTTGAACATGGAAAAATGTTCTTAAAATACAAACAACAACAAGGAGAGAAGGTGAGATATGCCTAAGTGGCTGAAAAACCTAAAGTTCGTCCTACTATGGATGATGTGTCTGAATCTGACTGCGATGGTGATTCCCGCTCCGGGACACAAAGCCATCCCCCGGGATTGGTCTGCTCAAAGTCCTGAGTTGCCCAAATCCGCCGAGACCATGTTTCCTCTCAAAGATAGATCTGATGTCCCGCTGCCGAGCCATATCTTGGCGCTGATGGTGGAATTCGACGACGTGCATTTTAAGACTCAGCCGCAATATCCTGACTTTTTGCCGCATGATTCGGTGTTTTTCGAGCGCTGGATGCTGCATTTGCATGATTTCTTCTTTGATGCTTCGCATGGTGAGTATGATATGAGCTACGTGGTTCATCCGCAAACGCTTAGGCTTCCCAAGTCCATGGCACATTATGGCGGGGATACCACTGAAAGAACCGATAAAAATCTCGGCGATATCCTGCCTGATCTCATGCCGCTTTGCAGCGATATCGACTTCTCTATCTATGATGGACTCATCATCTTCCACGCCGGTCAGGGACAGGAAACCGATATCCATGGCGAGAGCAAGGACAGCATCTGGAGCACCTTCCTTTCAAGAAGATATCTGCAAAACTATTTTGACCCGGAAAACGATGACTATCCGGGATTTACTACGCCGGATGGCACGATACTCACCAATGTGGTCATAGTCCCTGAAGATCAGTATCATGACTACTTTCCTGCCGAGGGCGAAGAGGATGCCGAGCTTCATCTATTCAGCATTTTTGGCGTTCTGGCGCACCAATATGGACACATCTTGGGGCTTCCTACTCTCTTCGACAATGTGAGCAGTAATGGGATCTCGCAAGGGATTGGTAATTGGGGACTTATGGGAACGGGCGTGTGGAATGCCAGCGGATATGTTCCTGCCCAGCTTTCGGCGTGGTCGCGCTACTATCTCGGCTGGGAGGAGGCAATAACGGTCTATCACGACAGCGTTGATCTGCCGCTGGATCACTTCCTTAATCACGCTCAGGATGCAACCAGGCTCTACAAAGTGCCCATCTCCGAGCGAGAATACTTTTTAATAGAAAACAGACAGCAAAACCCCGATGGCAGCCTGGATCCATATACAAATCTGCCCAGTTATAGCTTTAAACTCCTGCCCGAAGATCAGGATTATTACGACGATTTTCCGCTCATGCCCTTCTTTAATTTCATGAAAAATAGATATTCGGGCTGTGAATGGGATTTCTTCCTGCCGGGCTTTGGTAATTCACCGCTCACAGATGGCAGCGGAATCCTGATCTGGCACATTGATGAGAACATTATCGCCGAAAACTTCCGCCCTAATTTCGACATAAATCGCATAAATGGCGATGCAAGTCACAAGGGCGTGGATTTGGAAGAAGCCGATGGCGTGCAAGACCTTGATACAGCTGCATATAGCGAGTATAAACACGGCGGTCCTTATGATAGCTATCGCGCCGGAAATAACGACTATTTTGGACACGAATATCATGAAGGGCTGCTCTGGTTGCCCACTGCAGAAAGCTATTACGGCGGCATCCCGCTGGAGATCTATGACATCAGCGAAAGCGCAAATCAGATGACTTTCAGCGTTCGCTTTGCTTGGAAAATGCAAATGGATTATGAGGGAGAAAGTAAGTATCCTGCCGCGGCGGTTGATTTCCTCCAAGATGGTAGCGAGTGCATATTCTATCCCATGGAAAGTGGCTTGATAGCGCTATTTAAAGACGATACCTTGATGCATGGCTACCCTCTGCAACTCCCTGAAATTACCCACCTCTATACTTGGGATGGGGAGACTTTTTACATACCTACTCAGATGGGACATGTTGCGAGGCTCGCCCGCAAAGACAAGGTTTATACATACTATACAAACATCCCCTATCATAGATTCTTGAGCCATCCCGTGGATATGGATGATAAGCTCGCTCTGCTCATGGAAAATACGCTCATCGAGAAGTCCCTGCTCTATTTTTATGACAAAGCTGAAAAGCGCTTGATAGAGACTGATTTCCTGTGGGAAGATAAGATGGCTTCAAATATGAGCTGGGATGAAGAGAAGCTCCATCTCCTTAGCCTGCCGAAGGATGCAGAATATTATCGTCTGCTCAGTTTGGATCTTGAATATCAGACATATCATGGCTTTGACACCACTGTTCCTGCGGATTCTACCGTGGTCGGCATATTCACGGCGAAATTGGGCTATTCCGATGCGCTGATCGTGCAATGCCTTTCCAGTATCTATGTGTATGATATGTCGGAGTATAGCTTGAATCTCAGGGATGGATTCCCCTTTATCTTCGATGGTAAAGCATCGGCGCCGCTCTCTCTGCAGGATATAGACGGCAACGGCATGTTGGATATACTCTTTGCTACTTCAAATCGAGTTTATGCAATTGATCACTATGCAAATCTCATCACGCCGAAAACCCTTGATGTGGGGCTGGCGGATGATGGCATCAGTGCCGGAGCTATCGCGCTGGATCTTGATGGAGATGGCTCGCTCAAGCTTTGCGCTGCGTTGAATATGAATCGCCTCTTTGCTTGGGAGAAGAATTATCGCCTCAAAAATGGCTATCCTGTCTCTTTTGCAGAGCGTGGAAGACACCTGCCCTTCATTGCGCATGGTGCGGATGGTGAGCCCTATCTCTGGGTTTCTGCCGATAATGGTTCGCTCTTTCGTAATCATATTCCGAACTATGTTGCGCGTAGGGCGGATGATGGATGGCAGGCGGAATATGGTGATCTCAGACGGCGTGCATCGCGTATGTCGGTGGATCTTTCCAATCAATATCAGAGCGCAAAGGTCTTCGTGAAAGACGAGCTTTACTTCTTCCCCAATCCGCTCAAAAGCTTTTACAATCAGGAGATAAAGCTCTCTATCATGCCCACCAAAGATGTGAAAGTAAGTCTTAAAATCTTTGACATCAGTGGCAAACTCGTGTTCCAATCTTCAGGTTTGGCGCGTGAATATCTGCGCAATCAAGACCTCTTTCACATCCCGGTGGATAAACTCTCACCGGGTATATATATAGCAATTATCAAAGGCGGGGGCGAAAGCCATAAACTCCGCTTTGGCATAGAAAAGTAATTTTGGGAGAAACCCTATGAAAAGATATATCATCCTAATCACACTAATGCTGCTCTCCATGCAGGTTCTGGCGGATATCCATCCTGCCTCAGGGGAGTATGGCTTCAAGTTCCTCAATATCCCTACTTCGCCCGTGAGCACCGCTCTGGGATCTCGTGGCGCGCATAGTGAGCATAATAGCCATGCTTGGCTCTTGCAACCTGCCGCAATCGGTAGTAGTTCCAGAGTGAAGAACTTCAATTTCACTCATCAGTTTTGGCTGGGTGAAAGCGCGTATAATAGCTTCGGCTATGTGAGTGCTAATCGTAAGGCACATACCGCTTTGGCTGTGCGTAATCTCAATTATGGCAAGATCGAATCTCGCGATGAATCCGGGCAATTCCTCGGCTATTATGAGCCCATGGATATGGCTGTTACGGCAAATCATTCTCGCAGGTTCGGCACGGGGTTATATCTTGGTGCAAACCTCACCGTGGCTTATGAAAAGCTGGATACAGCCTCGGCGCTGGCGCTCGCAACGGACTTGGGAATCAGCTATCTGCCTATGATCAAAGATAGTAAGCTCTCCTTTGCCGTGCGCAATCTCGGCTTCAGCGGTAAGATGGAAAATGAACGCATCTCCATGCCTCTGAGCTTTGAGCTGGATTTCAGCAAAGGCTTTGAGATCAAGGAGCAATATCTCGCGTTAGAAGCCGCATTGGTCAAGCCTGTGGACGATTATATTCTCTATAATATCGCGGCGGAATTGGAGCTCATAGATATCTTTGTCCTGCGCGGCGGATATCGCGTCAATGGGGATTGGAAGGGGCTTACAGCCGGCATCGGGCTAAATATCTCAAATTTTGAAATAGATTACGGCTTTGCTCGCAATGGCAAAGGCGCGGGTGATGTCCATAACATCGGCATCGGCTATCACTTTTAAGCTTTTTGGAGCAGCTCGGAAATGAAGTTTAGCGGTCTGAAATATTCAACCTTACTCACGGCAATCTTGCTGATGGCACTCTTTGCGCCCCTTGGCGCCATGCCTAAATATGTTCCCGGACAGATACTTATCAAAACCTCGGCACCCATAGAGGTCAAAGGAAACAAGACTGGGCTTTCGGGGCTCGACAGCTTTCTCAGCGCGCAGGGCGTTGAAGATATCACTCATATGAAACGCATGCCCGGCGGACGCTACTATCGCATCAATCTCAGCTCTATGCCGGATGCTAAAAACCTGGAAGATATGAGCTTCGATGGGGTTGAATATATCCAGCCGAATTATATCAGAAAGATGCACGTCCTGCCTCATGAAGGCGGGAAAGTTCAGCCGAATGATCCCTATTTTGCTCGTCAGCAGCTCGATCTCATCGGTGCGCCGCAAGCTTGGAACTATTCAACCGGCTCGTCAGAGATCATTGTAGGCGTGGTGGATAGCGGCATGTTGGTCAATCATCCCGATCTCAAAGATAATGTGTATCGCAATCTCGGCGAGATCCCCGATGACGGCATTGATAACGATAACAACGGCTACATAGACGACGTTATGGGCTGGGACTTCGTGCACGCGCCGGAGCTGGAAGGCTATGCGCTGGGCGACTATCTTGATGAAGATAACGATGTGCACGATGAAAGCCATCACGGTACGCACGTGAGCGGCATCATTGGTGCAAAGGGCAATAACTCCCTCGGCGTCAGCGGTGTGTGTTGGAATGTACGTCTCATGCCTCTCAGAGCGGGATTCAGAACCATGGATGCCGGCTATCTGAAAGATGACGACGTCTCGGCTGCCATCATCTACGGTGCAGATAACGGCTGTAAAGTGATCAATATGAGCTGGGGAGATACCAGTTATTCGCCTATCATTGCGGATGCTTGCGACTATGCTTACTCAAAAGGCGTGGTCTTGGTGGCATCAGCAGGAAACGATGGCACCAGCGAGCTTCACTATCCTGCTCGCCTCGCGAACGTCATCGCCGTGGGAAGTGCCAGCCGTGCAAAGTTGCTTTCAGGCTTTTCCAGCCACGGACAAGGGCTTGACCTTCTCGCTCCCGGAGAGCTCATACTTTCTACATACAAGGATGAAGGCGATGATCTCTACTTCGAGCAAAGCGGAACCTCCATGAGCGCACCCTTTGTGAGCGGTGCGATCGCACTCATGCTCTCGATTCAGCCGGATCTCACTCCGGACGAAATCAGGGCGCGCCTGCTCAGTTCTACCGATGACATCTACGCTCCCGGCTACGACCATCTCAGCGGGCACGGCTTTCTCAATGTGGAAAAGTTCATCCGCAATAGCAATCCACCCTTTGCAAAGATAGATTATCCTGTGGATCATGGCGGGATCAGTAAGACTACAAACCTCATCGGCAGCGTGTATGACGACGATTTTATCCGCTATACTTTGATGTATAAAAAGGTGGATAAGCCTGATCTCCCTTGGCTGGATATCACTGAGCACAGCCAGACGCCCACCTATCACCTGCAGCCTGTTCACAACGATATCTTAGGTGAGTTCAGGGTTCCTTCAAACTTCCCCGCGGGCGATTATCTCATCCGCCTGCAAACCGAGAAGCGCCTTGATGCAACGCGTAAGTATAACTATTTCACCACCATCCGTGTGCAGCGAGATACACCTGAGATCCGCGATGGCTCGCTTCAGCATTTCAGCCGCTATGAAGATGAAAATCTGCGCCATTATATCGCAGCTGCATTCAACGACAAAGTAAATGCCAACCTCACTTTGAGCTTTGAAGATGGCTCCCTGCGAGATGTGTATGGCACAAAGCTCGACACTGTGCAGGTTTGGACACTGCCGCGAGACATTCCCGAAGGCAAGCTTTCTCTTAGAGTGGTGGCAGAAAACCTCTCCGGTATCCGCTTGGAAAGCCCTTGGTATAATGACTTTTGTGAGATAGTTCATAACAGCATTCCTCGCACGGGCTACAGCGCGGAAGAGATTGGCGAAGCAAGAGTTCCGCTAAATAAGTGGTATGACTTCAATGGCAACGACATCGATGAATATGTGGCAATGGACATCCCCGAATCAGGCTATGGCGAGCTTTTTGCCTATGAGCCGCGCGGCAACAGCCATCCCAAGACTCACACCTTCCGTGAGCACGTATATCCGCTGGATATTGGCGCAACCACTCCCGGTGGCATGGATCTCCTCGTTCTGCAAGGCGAAAAAGCCATGCTTTGGAGTAATAGCCCCGGTTTCAACTATCCTCGCCTGGAAGATCAGATATTCTCAGATAACGGCATCTTAGGCGGTGCTATTGCAGATTACAATGGCGACGGAAGGCAAGACCTTCTCCTTATCAAGAACCTGCCGCAAGCGCGTGTACTGCAGCTGTATGGCCGCACTACAGAAGGCATATTCTCGCCCAGGAACACCATCTATAACGATTCACCCACAGACCTGAGAAACAACTTCGTTCCCACCATCATCGTGGATAAATTCAAGAGCGGCTCGCGCCCTCAGATAATCACTGCGGATACCGATGGGGACGTCATGATCTTTGAAGTGGAAGACAATCTGAACTATATCAAACTTTGGGAACATCGCTTGCCGGTGGCGAACGCCTATCACCTTGCTGCCGGAGACTTTGACGGCGATGGAAAGCGCGACTTCGTGGTAGCCGGATACAACAATGATCCCTTCAATCCCGACAATAACTTCTGGCATGTGGAAGCCTTTACCTATGAAGACAATGACTTCGTGAGCATGGATAGCATCATGTTTGAAAAGGTGGAATCTCAGAGCGCCATCACAGTCGTCGATATGGATGACGATGGCAAGGACGAGATCGTGCTGGCTATCGCGCCGAATCTTTACATTCTCAAGTATGAAAACGGCAAGCTAAACCCTGTATTCATAGGAGATAGCATCCTCAACTACCGCGTGGCATCCTGGATAGATTCGGATGGAGTGGGCAGAGTAATCGCAAATCGTGAAGTAGAGGCGGATTCACTTGTCTGCGCCGTTTGGAAGAAAGACGACATCGGCGACTTCATTCCTGCGCCAAACAATGTCTTTGCTCAAGCCTTGGGGCCTGATTCAGCCAAGATTAGTTGGACAAAGAGCGATGCCGATTCCTACAAACTCTATCGCCGCGATGAAGACGGGGACATCCTCACTTTCGATCTCGGCAATACGGATCATCACGTCGATCTCGCATTGAAGCCGCTGAAGAGCTATTCTTATGCCGTGCAAGGTATTTACAGCGATCCCGATCAGCCGGAAAGCGTGCTTTCTTCTTGGCAGGATGTTGCCCTCACCGAGCTTGCAGAGGTTGACCAGATATTCATGAACGGTCCCAAAGACCTGCGCATCTTGTTCAATATGCAGATGCCCACCACTATCGTCAATCCCGCGCTCTATCACCTTTCTCACGATATGGGCTACCCCCTTTCAGTGAATAAAATCAATAGCGGACACGGCGTTCAGCTCAGGTTCCGCGAGGCTTTGCCCGAGATTGATGAGCTTTTCACCATCGATTTACAGGGCATTCGCGGTCCCGAAGGAATCCCGCTTCAGAGTAGTAGCTACACTTTTTCATACTCTCCTGATATGGAAGCTCCGCAGATCACCGGCGTGCGCATCTTAAGTAAAAACGATAAGCTTGAGATCACTTTCTCGGAAGAGATTGAGCCCACGAGCGCGCAACACTTGCCCAACTATAGATTCAGCCCGCCGGATAACGATGCCGAAAACGAGATAACTGCCGTGCAAGTGCATGAAACCCATGTCGTTATCAGCTTCAAACACAAGCTGAAGCACAGCAAACAGGGATACTTTATCGAGATTGCAAATGTTTGCGACTTGGCAGGAAACATGATATCTCCCGCCCACAATCTCGCCCGCTTTGCGCTCAGTGATATCGGCGATTTGGACGAGCTTGTCGTCTTCCCGAACCCGCTTAGGAAGACCGAGCAAGACGCACTCGTTTTCATGAACTTCCCCGCCGGACAAAAGGGCAAGATCGCAATCTATAACAGCAATGGTATCCTTATATACAAGGACGACATAGGCCCCTTCAATCCCGAAATAAACGATATCAGTTGGCGCTGGAATGCCCGCAATCAAAAGGGCGAAAAGATCTCCAGCGGCATATATTTTTATGTCATAGAAATGAATAAAAAGACTGCACGGGGGAAATTTGCCGTGATCAACTAAGCTCTCCGCCGCTTTCCCGCTGACTTATTCTCTCTGATTTGAAAGATATTATGGAGGGCTAAACATCTCTGTCTTTATACACATAGGAGTATATTTATGACGCAAGACAACATTTTTGAAGACCACGACGAAATATTAGACGAAGAGTGGCAAGACCTGTATCCGGACGAGATTACGGCTTTTATCGGCATGGTGATCCGTCCCACCCACCACCATGAAGAAGCACGCGCCTCGCTGGAAGAGATGGAGCGCCTTGCAGATACGGCAGATATCAAGGTCTTAGACATCGTCAGTCAAAATAGAAAGAATCCCGATAACAGCCTATATTTTGGCAAAGGCTTCCTCGAAGAACTGGTGCTGAAGATGAAAGAAGTGGGCTGCGAACTCTTGATCATCAACGACGAGCTATCCCCCTCTCAGGCACGCAATATCGAGAAAGAGCACGAGATTGAAGTGATTGATAGAACGGAGGTTATCCTCACGATATTCCACCGTCATGCCAAGACCAAAGAAGCCAAGCTGCAGGTCAAACTCGCCGAGCTCAAATATCAGCTTCCTCGCCTCAAACGGCTTTGGACTCACCTCGATCAGGAGCGCGGAACCGCAAGATCAATGGGCGGCTCTGCCTCTCGCGGTATGGGCGAAAAACAGCTTGAGATTGATAGAAGGCTGATCCGCACCCAGATAAGCAAGATTGACAAGGCGATAGACCGTATCTCGGCAATCAAGGAGACCCAAAGAAAATCCCGCGATAGTACTAAAACCGTGTGCATAGTGGGCTACACAAATGCCGGTAAATCAACGCTTTTCAACAAGCTCACCGATGCCGGAGTATTGGTGCAAGACCAGCTTTTTGCCACGCTTGATTCCACCAGCCGTCAGCTCAAACTTTCAGCCGGCGAGCCCGTGATCCTCTCCGATACGGTTGGCTTCATTGCGGATCTCCCCCACCATCTCGTAGCCTCGTTCCGCGCAACATTGATGGAGGCCGTGGACGCCGATCTTCTCATCCATCTCGTGGATATTTCAGACGAACGGCACGAGTTCTACATCGAGCAGGTAAACAAGGTTCTCCAGTCCATCGGAGCGGGCGAAATCCCGCAGCTTTTGGTGCTGAACAAGGCCGATCTCTTGGATCCCATGCGCCTAAAACTCATCAGTAAATATTATAAAGGCTCAGTCGCGATCAGCGCACGCACGGGAGAAAACTTAGACGAACTTCTCGTAATGATAGAAGAAAAGCTTTATTCAAAAAGGGTTTATCACCTCAAACTCCCTTATGAACAGACCTCGGTGGTCTCGCGCATGCACGATCTCGGCAAAATTTCTAAGGAAGAATATCTTGAAGACGGAATATACCTGGAAGTGACGCTGCCTCAGATGTATAGCCATCTCATCAAGGATTATATGATTGAGGCTTGATCGTAGACTGAACTCAGGAAAAGAGTTGACATAAATCCCACTTTTTGAATCAGTAGTATTGAAATGAAAAATAATTGATAAAACAGGAGTGAACATGGTAAAACAGATTAGCGCAGCCGAAGCTGCAGCAATGATCAAACCTGGTAGCAGACTGGCGATAGGCGGATTTCTCGCCGTTGGCGCCCCGGAAACAATCCTCGACGCCATCGTAGAAAAGGGTGCAGATAAGCTGCACATGATCGTTATCGCCTCCGATTGGGAAGACAAAGGCGTTGGCAAACTCATCAAAGCCCGCCTCATCGGGAGCGCCCAAGTATCGCACTTGGGAACAAATCGCACCATTCAGGCGCAGATGAACGCCGGCGAGGTGGAGATCGAGCTCGTCCCCCAAGGAACCCTCATGGAAAGAGTGCGCGCTTATGGCGCAGGACTCGGCGGAATCCTCACCCCGACAGGGCTTGGAACCGTTGTGGAAGAAGGAAAGCAGATCATCAATCAAGATGGAAAAGACTACATCCTCGAACCTGCAATCCCCAGCGATTTCGCACTCGTAAAAGCTTATAAAGCAGACAAAAGCGGAAACTTAACCTTCCGCAAAACAGCCCGCAATAGCAATCCCATCATGGCGATGGCAGGAAAAATCACAATCGTGGAAGCCGAACACATCGTTGAAGTCGGCGAACTTGATCCCGAAGAAGTGGTCACCCCGGGCGTATTTGTGGACTATCTCGTTCAAAGCAAGGAGGTTACAAATGGATAAGAGACAGATGATTGGAAAGAGAATCGCCCAAGAATTCAAAGACGGCGACTATGTGAACCTCGGAATCGGACTCCCCACCCTTGCAGTGAACTATATCCCTGAGAATGTGCAAGTTATCTTCCAAAGTGAGAACGGCATCTTGGGAACCGGACCCAGCCCCGCTGAAGGCGAGGAAGACAAGGATATGATCAACGCCGGCGGCGGATTTATCACCGCATTGCCGAACGCATCGTTCTTTGACAGCGCACTCAGCTTTGCCATCATCCGCGGCGGACACGTGGACGCAACCGTACTCGGCGCCTTGCAGGTGGATGGTAAAGGCAACCTTGCAAACTGGATGATTCCCGGCAAAATGGTGCCCGGAATGGGCGGTGCAATGGATCTCGTTACGGGCGCACGCAATGTGATCGTGGCGATGGAACATGTTGATAAATATGGCAATTCCAAGATTCTCAAAGAGTGCACCTTGCCGCTTACAGCAAAAGGCAAAGTGACGCTGATTATCACCGATCTTGCCGTGCTCAAGGTCACCCCCGAAGGCTTGGTTTTGCAAGAGCTTTCCGTGGGAACAACCGTTGAAGACGTGGTAAAAGCCACCGAAGCTAAGCTCATCATTCCCGATGAGATAGGCACTTTTGGCGGTTAATAAAACACTATAAAAACGATAAAAGCCGGAGCTGATTAGGTTCCGGCTTTTTCGTGCTTCTTTCTTACTTTTCTTAAAATGGTTCGAACTTATTGACGTCCCAATAGTATCTTTCCGCCTCTTTTTGAACATCCACGAGGTCGTCGTAATGCCTTTTTTCCCACTCTTCCATGAAGGCAAAAAACTCGCCTAAAGTATCGGATTTTGTTTGCTTTGCGCTCTCGCGATAATGGTCGATCGCGTTTTTCTCCAAAAGCAGAGCTGTCGAGATCGCGGAAAAGAGATATTGATCCTCGCCCACGCGCTTTACAAACTCTTTGGATATAATGGGATGGCGCTCGCCCAAGGCATCGAAATCCGCCTTGAAATCCACCAATTCTTCGCCTTCGCTAAGCTGCTGATAGTATTTCAAAAGGTAGCTATAATGCTGTTTTTCTTCGTCTCTACGCTCGTTGAAAAAGGCTTTAACCTCTTCATCCGTAGAATGATCCGATGCGTTTTGATATAGCGTAATGCTATCCATCTCGCCTTGCATTGCTATTTTAAGTAGTCTCAAAAGTTCTTCTTTGTTATTCATGATATCCTCATCTATGTGTTAATATTTGATAAGGTAAAGCATTATTGCAGAAAAGCGAATAGTGCTGCATTATACCTTCCTTTTTGCGACACTATTTTTATGCCAGCAGGGCTCTTATGTGTCTGCAGCTCATCATATTGGCACAATCAATTCAGGGTGATTGTTCGCAACCTTATTCACCTCACGGCTCACCTCATGATAGCTTAGAAGTCCATCTTCGGCAGGCTCCAAAAGAGGCAAAATCAAGCGCGGATCCTCGTTCTTTTCGTCCAGCCACATATCAAAATCCTTACTCGAAAGCAGCGCCGGCATACGGTGATGGATCGCACTCATCTGCGAATTTGCCGCGGTAGTAATCAGCCCCAAAGAAGGCAAATAGCTCCCCTGATCGTCTTCCCAAACGTCATATATCACCGCCACATAGAGCAGCTCCCCCGCTGAAGGATAGATGTAAAAAGGAGTCTTGTCCGGCTTTTGCCACTCATAGAATCCATTGATGGGCAAAATCCCTCGCCTGCGCCTGAAAGATGCCCTGAAACTCGGCTTTTCGTGAATGGTCTCCGCGCGAACGTTTATCATCGGGCTTTTGGGAAGTTGCCTCATCCATGAAGGCACCAATCCCCAGCGAAAATAGCCGTCATATCGCCTGCCATCCTGACTCACGACCGCCATCACCGTGTTCGTGGGTGCAACATTGAAGGAAATCTCTGTTTGGAGCGTTTCCACCTTGGCTCCCAGATCTCGCTGAATCGCGCTTATTTCTTTATTTTCAATAGCTTGGACAAATCTTCCGCACATCTTTTTTCCTCTCTTTTCACTCGCCTTCCCACCGCTTCCCTATTGGATTCCGGTGATGATATGGTCATGATATGCTCATCAGCATGACCACATCATAGGCGCAGACTGAGCTGAACCATATAAGGAAGACGTGGGTTTTGCTCTTTCAGATAGTTTAGGGCAAGCGCGGGATAATGCCATATCAAACATTAAAATAAGCCGTATTTTGCCCGCGAATACTAAGATAAAGTTTGACACAAATCTACCCTTCAAATATTTATGACGGAAAGAGAATAGATTGAAACAAGGATAAACAAATGACAAATAAAGATATCGATCAAGTGATGGAGCTTCTGGGTGAGCATTTTCACAGCGTGCAGACCCCGGTTGTCGATCTGATACAGGTTCAGGGCGGCTCGCCGTTCAAGATTTTGGTGGCGACTATACTCAGCGCGCGCACCAAAGATGAGACGACTTCGCGCGTGGTTGCGGAGCTGTTTGAACGCATTTCCGAGCCTGACGATCTGGATAAAATCAGTGCCGAGGAGCTGAATAAGATCATCTATCAGGTTGGATTTCATAACAATAAGACCAAGCAGCTAAAGGAGTTGCCCAAGGTTCTGCGCGAAGAGTTCGGCGGCAAGATCCCCTCTGAAATCGATGATCTGATAAAGCTGCCGGGAGTGGGGCGCAAGACGGCAAATCTCGTGCGTGCGGTCGCCTTTTCCCTGCCTGCAATCTGCGTGGACGTGCATGTTCATCGCATCTGCAATCGCTGGGGATATATCAAGACCAAAAACCCGCTTGAAACTGAGATGGCGCTGCGTAAAAAGCTGCCCAAAAAGCATTGGTTGGACATCAATTCCTATGTCGTGGCGTTTGGACAAAGCCTGTGCAAGCCACGCAAACCTGAGTGTGATATCTGCCCTATCTACCGATATTGCAAAAGGATAGGCGTATCTTAAAACGAATCTATAGTTTTATCTTGAGGAGGATAAACATGAATTGCATATTTTGCGGAATAAAGCCCGAGGCATACGTCTTGGAAAACGAACATTTCTACGTCATCCCGGATAAATTTCCGGTCGGAAAAGGACACAGTCTCGTGATTTCTAAGCGACATTTTAAGGACTATTTTGAGATCACCGACGAAGAATCCATCAGCTTGGCAAAGCTCACCAGTGAGATGAAAGCCAAGCTGGATGAGGATCACAGCCCCAGCGGATATAGGCTGCAAATGCATTGCGGGGAGAGTGCGGGACAGACGATTTTCCACTTCCACATGCACATCATTCCCAAATATTGAGCCTAAATCGCCTTTCAAAATTAGCAGATTTAGCTATGAAATACAGCTCTTTTTCAATCAAAACCTTGACAAAAATCTTGTCCGATAATCCATTGAGCAGAAATCAAGGATTTGATTGTATAATAGTAATTTATTAAATAAAATATAGTTAGAGGAATCATGCAAAAGATAATCATCGACGGCGCAACCCTCACCCCGGAAGCGGTTTGGGAAATTGCCGTAAATAACGCAGAAATAGAGCTTTCAAAGGAAAGCGTAAACAATGTCAAGAAGTGCCGCGATTACGTGGAAAAAGTTATAGAAAATGGCGATATAGTCTATGGATTGACCACAGGATTTGGTAAGTTTAGCACCGTTAATATCGCTCGTGAAAACATCGCTGAATTGCAGCTGAATCTCATCAGAAGCCATGCTGTGAGCGTTGGTGAGCCATATTGTGAAGAGATCACGCGCGCTATCATGCTATTGCGCATCGCGGTTCTGGCAAAGGGTCATTCCGGCATCCGACTGCTTACCCTTCAGACGCTCATTGAAATGCTAAATAAAGGCGTTCATCCGCTCATTCCGAAACGTGGATCTGTGGGCGCAAGTGGAGACCTCTCTCCGCTCTCACACCTCGCATTGGTGCTCTTGGGCGAGGGTGAAGCCATCTATAAAGGCGAGAAAATGGATGGCGGGATTGCCATGGAAAAAGCCGGTATCACACCCGTCGTACTCGAAGCCAAAGAAGGGCTCGCGCTGAACAACGGAACTCAGGTCATGGCTGCCATCGGAGCGCTCGGTCTCATCAAGGCGGAAAACCTTGCCAAACAAGCGGATATCATCGGCGCAATGTCCATCGACGGACTCTTGGGAACCACCAATGCCTTCGATCCTCTCGTGCACAATCTGCGCCCTCATGCTGGGCAAAAAGACTCTGCCGCAAACCTTTACTACCTTTTGGAACAAAGTCCTCTGAGACAATCACACATAAATTGCGACAATGTGCAGGACGCATATTCGCTGAGATGTACGCCGCAAGTGCATGGTGCTGTTAGAGATGCCATCGCTTATGCGCGCAGCGTGATCGATATCGAGATCAACAGCGCTACAGACAATCCGCTGATCTTCCCCGATGAAGGTAAAGTCATATCCGGCGGGAACTTCCATGGCGAACCAATGGCTATCGCTTTGGATACTTTGGCAATCGCGATCAGCGAACTTGCAAACATCAGCGAACGTAGGATAGAACAGATGCTGAATCCCGCTCTATCACGCGGTTTGAATGCTTTTCTGGCGCATCGTCCCGGCTTGGATTCCGGTTTTATGATAGCTCAGCTCACCGCGGCTGCGTTGGTTTCGGAAAACAAGGTCTTATCCCATCCCGCGGCGGTGGATAGCATCCCCACTTCGGCAAATCAGGAAGATCATGTCTCCATGGGCTCTGTCTCGGCGATCAAGCTCTTGCAAGTCATTGAAAACGTTGAGAATGCGCTTGGCGTGGAGCTCATCATCGCTGCAATGGCAACCGATCTGCGCGAGATAGATTCATCACAGCCCATTGAAGCTGCCAAAGCCAGGCTGCGTAAGGAAGTGAAGCCTCTCAAGGAAGATCGCGTAATGTATAAAGATATTGAAAACGCCGCGAGAATGGTGGCTGATGGTGAGATCCTCAAAGCTGCCCTCCAGTCAGGAGCGAAAATAGTCTGAGGATAATCTCTCCTCGGGAAACCGTCATGAAACTCATCGTCCGCACCTGTCTCATTGCCCTGCTTGCACTTAGCCTGCTTTCATGTGGGCTGAATAATACCATGTATAACGCTCGCAAGTATTTCAAAACGGCGCAAGACAGAGGCGTGAATGCGCAAGGAAGACCCTCGGCGCAAGCGGTGAATGAATATACCAAAACCATTCAAAAATGTGGAATTATCCTCACTGAAGACAGTAAGGGACCAAAGGCCGACGAAGCCGTCTATCTCATGGCGCGCGCGTTGTATTACAAAAAGAACGCTGCGTTCCAGGCAAAAGACGCTTTCGAAAGCCTCATAAAGGGTTATCCCGATAGCAAATATGTCCCGGATGCGCATCTGTATTTGGCGCGGGTGCTTAGGGAAGTCAATCAAATCGAAGCCTCCGAGGCCGTCTTGGAGCAATTCGTGCGCGATAACACCTATCTCAAACATCATGCCAAAGCGCTGCTTTTGCTCACAGAATTCGAGATTGAGGACAAGGATTACGACCGCGCGCAATACTGGCTAAGGCGCATCATTACTGACTATAAGGACAGTAAGGAATATAAAGAAGCCAGCTTTCTCTATGGCAAAAACTACTCCGAACAAGGCGAGTACGAACTCTCTTTGCAAGAGTTCAATAAGTTCATCAAAAGCCGAGGCATCACCAAAGAGAAAAAACTTGAGGCACAATACTATATCGCTCTCGCCCGCTTTGAATTAGGAGATCATGAATATGCGCTGAAGGCCACTAAATCGCTGATGCGAAATGAATGGCGTGCCGAGATGCTCTCCAAGGCGAAACTGCTTAGCGCGCGGGCACTTATGGCTTCAGGAAAGTTAGATGCCGGGCTCAAGGCTTATGAGGAAACCACGAAGAGCTATCCTCGCACAGAGCAATCAGCGCGCGCTTACTATAATTGGGGCAACTATCTCTATTATGAGACGGAAGATAGGGACACTGCCATCCAATATCTTAACAGGGTGAGAGTGGAAGCGCCCACCTTGGATATCGCGACCGAAGGACAGCGCAAAGCCGCCGCGATCGGACACACCAAGATATCCTCTAACATCGATCCTGATAGAAACTTACAAGAATATCTCAATGCGCATTATCAGCGAGCGGAAAGCTTCTTTAGTCCGCTTGCATTGCCGGATTCATCCCTGGCGGTATATCGTGCCGTAATTGCGCAAAAAGATAGCTTCGTCGTGCAACTCGACACTCTGTCCGTAAATGCTCTGATAATGCAGGCGGAGATTGATAGCATCAGCGTTATCGCGGCAGAACTGGATAGTCTTCTCATGGCGCTTGCTCAGGAAGAAAGCGAGAATGATCAAGAGATTTCAGATACAGAAGATCCTGAAACAGAACTAATTGCAGACGACGAGGAGCCTGAAGACATCACGGCAGATGAAGAAGCCGAAGAGCCCTTAGATGAAGAGGCAGCAGATGAATCTGAAAAAGAGCTTGCTGATGATGAAACAGCAGATGAGCCAGCAGAAAAAGAGCCTGAGATCTCTGATACAGAAAGGCTTGCACAGCTAAATACCAGACTTACCCAACTGCGGGACGAGCTGGATCTCACCAACATCAAGATTCAGAATATCGAGACCTCGCTTGAGCGCTATGACCGCGAAATCTTGCCCTTTTGCTACTATTCCATATTCCATTTATTCTATCAGGATGAGACGAAAGAGGAGGAGGCAGAACAGGTTTTCCTTCACCTGCAAGAGCATTATCCCCGCAGTCTCTATTTCCTGGCAGCAGAAGCGATTAAGGCAGGCAAAACGCCTTCCTTGGTGGATCCTGATTACGAAGATGCGCGCAATCTCTTTGACCGTGCTTTAGACTACTACCCGGATCAGCCGGACTCGCTCATCGCTGTCATGCAAGACTTTACAGAGAGCAACTATCAAGATCTAAGAAACCATGCTTACTACCGCTTAGGTTGGTATTACACCTTTGATGAACCGGATAGCGCACAGGCCTTTATCCATCTGAATTACATCCTCGAAGAGGCGGATAATCCTGAGCTTGCTACCGAAGTCAGGAAGTTCTACAATGGCAAGAAGTTCCTCTATCGTGATGAAGAAGCCATAGATAACCTATACCGCTTTGAGCCGCTTCCCATCATCCCCGCGGGGACAGAAGTGCCTGGCAGAAAGCCTGTTGAAGAAGAGGAAGAGCCCGATCCTGATGAGGAAGATACCGTCCCTCCGCCTGAGGAGACAGGCTCTGGTGAAGATAACGTCGCCCCTCCGCCTGAAGAAGAGAAGCAGCTTGATCCCCAACAAGATACAGCTGATGGACTCGTGCCTGAGGATATCGACGAGGTGGACAGCCTTGCTTCTGAGGATACATCCACAGACGACATCGAAGCTGATAGCGCGGAACCACAGCCAGACACACCCGACCTCGACAATACTCCCGCAGACGAGATGGAACCGTGAAAAGAGGGCTGATACGCAATCAACATCTCTATCTCAAGTTTGCCATATTCCTCTTTGGAATCGCCGGCACGCTTGAAGTAAGCCTGCGTCAGCTTGCTCTCCAAAGCTTGCTCTTTATCCTCTTTCTCGCAACCGAGCCACGCCTTTACGCCCTTGTAATCTTCGCTTTTCGTAAACTTCTGCCCTTTTTTGCCGCATATTGGCTTTTGGCCACCCTTTTCAAGATAGAATTCATGGTATCCGTGCTATTTTCAGGCAAGATACTGCACCTGGTATTCATCACCGTCGCCGCCTGGGGAGCCGTGGACAAAAGCGCCCTTCTGGGTCAAAGCAAACTCTTCCGCAAGACCAAGATAGGCAAAAACGTGCTTTCTTTCACGCTTGCCACATACCTCTTTTTACAAGAATATATTAAGTCATATAAAGAGCTTCCAAAAAGCGAGAAGTTAGGACTAATCGTCGATAGAGCAATCCTTGCCGGCAAAAGCGTGCACGATAAGAGCGAGAGCATAGATCAAGAGGTGCAAGAGCTTTTAGTGCAGGAGGTTCCTGCCGGCTCCGGCTACTGGCTCGCAAACTTGACAGGGCTATTATTCCTCTGTCTCTTAGGGCTGGCACACAGCTGTTAAAGGTCTGACTCAGCATGCGTTATCTCATCAGATTTGAATATGACGGCAGCGACTTCATCGGCTGGCAAAAGCAAAAGAAAGGTCGCAGCATTCAGAGCGTTCTGGAGAGCGCTTTGGCGGCATTTGCTCAGACTTATCAGCCCATCACTGCAGCGGGTAGGACGGATGCAGGGGTGCACGCACTCTCTCAATACGCTCACTTCGAGTATGAGGGAAAGATGGGAATGCCGCAGATACTCCTTGCTTTCAGACGCTGGTTGCCCGATGATGTAAAGATCCTACAAATATGGAAGATAGACGAGAATTTCTCAGCGCGATATCAGGCATATCAACGCAGCTACAGATATATTATGAGCAAGGATAGAACCCCTTTCAACCGCAATTATAGCGGCTTTATTCCATATCTTAGACTGAGATTGGAGCCCATGCAAAAGGCGGCAATACATCTTTTGGGACGCCATAACTTTTCAAGCTACGGCAGGCTGAACCCCGAAGTGCCGAACCATATCTGTGAGATAAAAGAAATAAGTATTGCCGAGACTGATGACTCCTATATCTTTGATATCAGAGCAGATAGATTCTTGCATAACATGGTGCGCCGCATAGTGGGAACTCTGTGCAATATCTCTCATTTCGATCTGCCGGAGAACACCACCGCCGAAATATTAGCCGATAGATGCCCCAAGCAAAACATTGTCACTACCGCACCGCCGGAAGGACTCTATCTTGTTGACGTTAAATACCCTGCCGAACTTATTGAAGGCAGAGAAACCTATAAATATGAAGAGCTTTTAAAGAGGAAACCATGAACTATAGAATTCCGCGAGGAACCTTTGATATTATGCCCCCGGACAGCGCGAAATGGAACTATGTTAAAGACGTGTTCCGCCGCGTTGCAAACAGCTTTGGCTATGATGAAATCACCACGCCGATCTTTGAGATGGCTGAGCTTTTTGAACGCAGCTCCGGCGAGACTTCGGATGTCGTTCAGAAGGAAATGTATAGATTTACAGACCTTAGAGGGCGTGTTTTCGCGCTCAGGCCGGAAGGAACAGCCCCCGTGGTGCGCGCTTATGTGGAGAATCATTTGGACAAAACTGCCGCGCATAACAAGTTTTATTATATGGGACCAATGTTCCGCTATGACAGACCCCAAGCCGGGCGCTATCGTCAATTCTATCAATACGGTATAGAGTTTATCGGCAGCAACAATCCATATTATGACGCCGAGGTGATTGCGCTTGAGCAGATGTTTCTCAAAGAACTGGGATTAAAGGACTTCCGCCTTGAGGTCAATAGCGTGGGCTGCGCTAAATGCTCGCAGGAATATGACGAGGCATTAAAGGAATTTTTCCGCCCCAATTTAGACAAGCTTTGCGGTGATTGCCAGAACCGCTTTGATAGCAATCCACGACGCATATTAGACTGTAAAGTCCCCTCCTGTGGAGACTTGCGTCATGGCGCTCCCTCACAGTTAGACTATTTAGATGACGATTGCAAGGATCACTTTGAAAAGACACGTCTCTACCTGGATCAGATGGATGTTGACTATGTGATAAACCCCTCTATTGTAAGAGGTTTGGACTATTATACAAACACCGCATTTGAGTTCATTGTGGACTCTTTAGGCGCACAAAACACCATCGCCGGCGGAGGCAGATATAACGGACTCATAGAGCAGGTTGGCGGCAGAGCGACCCCAGCCGTGGGCTTTGCAGGCGGCTTTGAACGCCTTATCTTAGCGCTTGAAAGCCAAGGCATTATCTTCCCTGAGGGTCTTGCGCCGGATATCTATGTGGTCGCAATGGGCGAAAGCGGCGAAAACTATGCTATGAACCTACTTACGAGCATGCGCGAAGCCTGTATCTACGTGGAATACAACCCCGATAAGCGCTCATTCAGGTCTCAGATGAAAGCTGCGGATCAGAGCAAAGCCCGCTACGCCTTGATCATAGGCGAAGAAGAGATAAAGCTCGACAAGCCAATGCTTAAAAACTTAAACGACGGCAGTCAGGAGAATCTAACTATCAACCAGATTATAGACAGGGTCAAACATAGTTGATGCTACTTGAGCACATTGCTCCGCTCTTAGATAAGTCGCCGTTTTTCAAGGAACTAAACCGCCTCGAACCCGGCACGCAGATACACAATCTGAACCAAAGTGCGCGTGCGCTATTGGCAGCATACTATTGGCAAGAAAGCCAAAAAAGCGTGATTCTCGTCTCCCAAGACGATATCATTGCTGAAGAACTTTGGGAGGATCTCATCGCTTTGGTAGGGCGCAACAATGCCTTCTATCTGCCTGATTATGAGACACTTCCCTATGAGGAGCGTTCGCCGCACTACTCCATCCGCGCGACGAGATTGAACTCTCTGATAAAAAGCCTTGATGAGAAGCCTGCGATCTACAGCCTTTCCATCCGCTCATTCATGCGGCTCATGCCCTCAAAAGAGCTGCTTTCCAAGAATGTCTTTACCCTCAAAAAGGGTGATAGCTTCGAGCCGGACAAGCTGATCACCAAGCTTTTTAACATGGGCTATGATGTGGAGTATCAGGCAACTACGGTATACCAATGTGCGAAACGTGGCGGCATTGTCGATCTTTTTAGCCCCGCAAATGAAGACCCCGTTCGGCTGGAATTCTGGGGTGATGAAATCAGCAGTATTCGCGCTTATTCGGCGGCAACTCAACGCTCTATCTCTGGTGAGATCAATGAGATACTCGTAGTTCCCGCCCGCGAGATTGCGCTTGATGACATTGATTCCGGTTCAGTAATCATCGCAAAGGTGCGCGATCACGGCTTCTTCGAGGGCATTGAGAACTATTTTAGCCTACTCACAGACCAACTGTGCAGCTTTGCGGATTACTTTCCCGCATCCGAGCGCATCTTGCTCTTCAGCAACTATAACTATATAAAAGAAGAGATGTTAAGCGTTTATGAGCAAACGGTAAATCAGTATCAAAAAGAACTAAAAACCGAGATAAAAGGCAAGATTCCGGAGCCGGACAGGATTGTCTTAGATGAAGCTGCATTCAGCCGAATAAGGCGACAGAGCAGGAGCTATTTCCTTTCACAGAGTGAGTTTATCTTCCCGGAGCGCAAAAACTCCCTGCGCGCACCCTTCACTCCACAACCTCCTTTTGAGGCTGATATCCCCTTACTGTCAGAGAGCATCATCGCTTCAGAGAACGATCACATCCTGCTTTTCGATAACAATTCCCAGGCGAAAAGGATGCGCGAAATCATCGACAAAGCAGCGGAGTATAGCCCTCATATCGGTGTTATACATCAAGGCTTTACGATCACTGATGTCGGGCTTTCCATCTGGACGGATCACGAGATTTTCAACCGGTATAAACGCCGCAAATACAGCTCCCGTTTTGCTCCCGGCGAGACCATTATCGATTATGATGACCTCAAACCGGGCGATTATGTGGTGCACGTGGATCACGGCGTGGGCGTGTTTGAGGGGCTCAAGATCATCAAATTGGACGGGCAGGACGTGGAATGTCTCATCATCCGTTATGCAAATGAAGACCGTGTTTATGTTCCCACTTTCCAGCTTTCTCTGGTGACCAAATACGTTGCAGAAGAAGGAGTTGCGCCCACTCTCAACCGAATCGGCAGTGTGAAATGGCAAAACACGAAGAAGCGAGTCGCCCAGCAGATCGAGCTGATTGCAGCGGATTTGGTGCGCCTTTATGCCGAACGCAGCGCGCGCCCGGGCATCTCGCACAAGCCGGATACAGGGTGGCAAAGAGATATGGAAGAGTCTTTCATATATGAAGATACGCCGGATCAAGCGCGTGCATCTGCGGAGATCAAACAAAATATGGAAAGACCCTCCCCCATGGAACGTTTGCTCTGCGGTGATGTAGGCTTCGGCAAGACGGAAGTAGCGATCCGCGCAGCATTTAAGGCGGTGAATAGCGGCTATCAGGCAGCGATCTTGGCGCCTACAACTTTGCTTGCCGAACAGCACTATCGCGTTTTCAAAGAGAGACTTGCGCAATATCCCGTGCACATCGCGATGCTCAGCCGTTTCCGCTCTAAAGAGATGCTAAAGAAAGACATAGCCGACATCAAAAGCGGTAGAGTGGATATCGCCATCGGCACGCATAGGTTACTCTCAAAAGACATCAGTTTCCCTCGTTTAGGACTCCTCGTCGTGGACGAAGAACACCGCTTCGGAGTGCGCCATAAAGACCGCCTCCGCAAGCTGCAAAGCAATGTAGATACGCTATATATGAGCGCCACACCCATCCCGAGAACTCTGAATATGGCGCTTACCAAACTCAAAGAAATCTCACTGATGCAGACCTCGCCCAAAGAGAGGCTTCCCATCCGCACCATCATCACCCCGCGCGATATGCAGGTGATCAAAGATGCGATCCAACGCGAGACCGATCGCGGCGGGCAGGTATTTTTTGTGCACAATCGAGTGCAAACCATTGATACCATTGCCAATGAGCTCATGCGCGAGATGCCGGATATCAGCTTCGCCGTGGGACACGCACAGATGCCCGAAAAGGCGCTGGAGACGGTGATGAAAGCCTTTGTGAATAAAGAGTTTCAGGTGCTGATCTCCACCACTATCATCGAAAACGGCATTGACATCCCGAATGCAAATACCATCCTTATTGACCGCGCTGACAACTTTGGCCTCGCCCAGCTCTATCAGATGCGCGGAAGAGTAGGCAGAAGCAATCGCCGCGCCTACGCCTATCTACTTATTCCGAAAGGGACTACCGCAGTTGCACGCAAGCGACTTGAAGCTCTCACGCAATATGACTATTTAGGCGCCGGATTCCAGGTTGCGCTGCGAGATTTGGAGCTTCGCGGAGCCGGAACCATCTTGGGAACAAAGCAAAGCGGCATCATCCAAGCCATAGGTTTTAATTACTATAACCGCATGTTAAAGCGTGCGATAGAGGCTGCCGAAAGCGGTGAAGCATTCGATATCGAGCATGAAGATGATCCCACAATGCGTCGCAACATCCGCAGCGAGATAGATCTCTATTTCCCAGAGGGTTACATCGACGATGATGAAGAAAGATTGCGCAGCTATCGCCGACTTGCCGAACTCAGCGACCTACCCGAGATCGCCGATTTTGAGATGGAATTGGAGGATAGATTCGGTGCTTTGCCGGAGAATGCCCGCTGGTTGATGATGTATTTCAAAGTCGACATCCTCGCTAAGCAACACGAGTTAAAGACTTGCACGGTAAAGAATAACAATCTTATCTTGGAATACTATCCTGATAAGATGCCGCCTAAGGAAAAGATACTCAAGCTCAGCTCCAAAATCAGCGAACCGCTTAGTTTCGATGCTTCAAGAGGATTGAGAGTCATCGTGCAGCTGGACAAGGATTTAGAGCCGATCTATCAGTTTGAGCGCACCATAGAAATCCTCAGCGCGATCTGAGCAATATCACCGCGCTTTCCACCAAGCTCATCAAATCACGGATCAAGCCCGCATCACGCAACGCTAAGTCCATATACATCCATCTCTTCCCTACTGGATTCAGCTCGTCTTCAGCCCATGATATGCTCATACCTATGACCACATCATGACCACATCACCACCGGAACCCAATAGGGAAGCAGCCTCCGCGCATGGCAAAAATCGCAAAAATAACGAGAAAAACAAAATATAACTTGCCAGCAATGCCCATGCTAATATCTTGTATTTTAGATAAATGTTGGAGGAAAAATGAAAGGAATCAAACGCTACGGGTTCTACATAATTTTGAACCTACTCGTAATGGCCATGATATCGGTCATATTGTCGCTCTTGCGCATACCCCTCGAGAGCGCATCAGGACTATTGGTTTTCAGCGCGATCTTCGGCTTTGCCGGCTCTTTGATCTCGCTCGCACTCAGCAAAACCATCGCGAAAAGTGCCTACAAAATTCAATTGATAAACGCCGAGAGTCATGATCCGCGCTTGAGAAATCTCTATGAAACTATAGCAAAAATGGCGGAATATCGTAAAGTTGCCATGCCGGAAGTGGGAATATATCCTTCCAAAGACGTGAACGCTTTCGCAACCGGACCTTCTGTAAACAATTCGCTGATAGCCTTTTCCAGTGAATTGATGAACAAGTTGAACGACGATGAAGTAGCCGCCGTCGCAGCGCACGAACTCACTCACATCACTGAAGGCGACATGGTTTCCATGACCTTGGTAATGGGGTTGATCAATACATTCGTGATGTTTGCAGCGCGTATCATCGCCGCCGCACTGGATGCAGTCATGCGGGACGACAAAGGACGCGGTGGGCTCGGTTTCTTCGGTTATTACATAGTGGTCAATCTCTTACAGAATGTTTTGATGATACTCGCCATGATCCCCGCTTCGGCATATTCGCGGCATCGTGAATACCGCGCGGATAGGGGCGCCGCCGAGCTTACGGGACCCAGAGACATGATCGCGGCTCTCAGCGCAATCGATGAGCACTATTACCCGTCAGATAAACAAGATAGCTTTGCGATGGCGAAGATAAATAACAAGAAAAAAGTATCGCTCTTTGCAACTCATCCACCAATGGCGGATAGAATAGAAAGACTCAGTCGCATGTGATGATAGTAAAAGAACTTAGGATAGAAAAGATCGCAATGGGCGGGATGGGAATAGCCTTCCACGACAGCAGGGCTATCTTCATTCCCCAAACCCTTATCGGAGACGTGGTTAGCGCAGAGATCACGCACATGAAGAAAGACCACGCTTTCGCTCGCGTTGTGCAATATCACTCGCGCGGAGAGGGATATATTGCGGATCTCTGTGATGCTTTCGACAAAAGCCCCGGCTGCGGAGGCTGTGATTGGCTGATGGCAAGCTATCCTAAACAGTTAGAATACAAAGACATGCTCATCCGCGAGCTCTTCAAAGATCATCAGGAAAAGATATTGGACTTTGAGCCCTCGCCTCTTGAAACAGGCTATAGAAACAAAGTCTTTATGCCTTATGGTAAAGAGGGTTACGGCATCTTTGCACGCTATTCACACGAAATCATTACGCACCAGCGTTGCCTCAATCAACCGGAGCTTTTTGACTTCATACTCGATGAGCTTCAAAAGCTGCTAAAGAAAGCCGGTGTAGAAAGTTATGATGAAGTCTCTCTCAAGGGAAACCTACGCCATATCGGGCTTAGAGTGAATCATGATTTTAGCGAAATCCTCCTCATCCTCGTCACAAAATCCGCCCGACTACCTTTCTCAAAGACCATCGTCGCGGGTATCACGAAGCGCTTTCCGCAGATCGTAGGCATTGTGCAAAACATCAATCGCGAGAGAACCAATGTCATACTGGGGCAAGAAGATAGGCTCCTATTTGGTAGAGACTTTCTACAAGATGAATTGCAAGGCATACGCTTTCGCCTCAACTACCGCAGCTTCTGGCAGATCAACAGCGGAACAATGCGTAAGATATTGAATTTCATGGCACTTGAGATAGACAAAGGCGATAGAATCCTGGATGCATTTTGCGGGATAGGAGCAATCGGGCTGAGTCTTGCCCAGAGTGCGGACGCCATCTTCGGAATAGAGGAACTCCCTGCAGCCATTGAAGATGCACGCTTCACGGCAAAGGAAAACAGCATAGACAATGCAAGCTTCGAGGCAGGACTCTTCGAGACGCTCTTTGAAAGGGTAAATCGCGAGTTCACGCCGAACATACTGATCCTTGATCCCCCTCGCGGCGGAGTGAAAAGAGAAGCCCTAAACGCCATAATCAAGAGCCAGATAGAGAAGATCATGTATCTAAGTTGTTCGCTACCTAATCTCAAGCGCGACATGGATATCCTCCTTGAAAGCGGCAACTATGAACTGACCAAGATCAAAGGCTTCGACATGTTCCCAAATACCTGGCATACCGAGACTTTAGCCATCTTTCAGAGGAAATAGTGAACAGGCTCCTAATCATTCTCCTCATTGTGCTTTTGCTCGCGCTTAACGGCTGCGATTTTGACGATGCAGACACTCTCTCTCGCAAAGAAATCCGCAATCTCATGTATGAAATATCTTTGGACTTCAACCTCGGAAACACGGTCGGGATCATGGATAAAGTGCACTGGAATTACCTTCACAACGGCGATATCTCCTATCACTTCAATCAAGAATTGATCAACAGAATGAGCAGATTCAACCTCTTGGATATCGACGTTATCTACATTGAATTGGACGGACATTACGCGGTTGTGCACACCATCGATCGCTACTCCTCATCCATCGAGAACGTAAGCTATAACGAGCCCGAAACTCAAGGCTGGATGAGCCATTTAAAGTATGAAAAGGATGGCTGGATGATCTACGGAAATCAGCAGTGGATCAGCCTAAATTCGCCCACAAAATCAAAGTGATTTTCTTTTTAATTGACATTTAGCAGCATTGCAAATGAATTGTTTACATTGCAAATGAGTGCAAAAGGAACATAAATTATGCGTAAAAAAAGGTTCATAATCATTGGCATCGTCGTCTTGATCGTGATCGTCATGGTCATTTCGCGTTGCGGCAAAAAGAAGGCCGGCGTAAGCCCTTTCATGGAAACCACATCCGGCGATCTCTATGAAGTAAAGCATGGCAATATCGACGCCAAAATAGACATCACCGGAGAGGTTCAACCCGAAAGCGTGGTCGAACAAAAGTCCCGAGTATCCGGCAAGGTTGTAAAGCTCTATGTGGATGAAAGTGATGTAGTTAAGATGGGCGACATCCTCGCTGATATCGAGCCGGATTACAATCAGGCAAACACGCTTTTCAATACCAAAGCCAGCCTCGAACGCGCCGCTCTCGCGCTTGAACGAGCCGAGAAAAACATAGAAGATAAAGCCGAACTCTTGGCGAAAAACTATATCTCGCAGGATGATTATGACAGAGCAGAAGAGCAACTCTTTGAGGCGCAAATCCAACACGCACAAGCCGTTAGACAATATGACATGATCAGCGATCTGGACGTTCCCGGAAAAGTGGTGCACATGTATGCCACCGCCGCAGGAACCATCATCAAGCGCAACGTAAATGAAGGTGAGATGGTCACTTCCAGCATCAATTCATTCGGTGAAGGCACCGTTCTTATGGAGATCGCCGACCTCTCAAACATGGTAGTAAGCTCCAATATTAACGAAGTGGATATCTCCAAATTCAAGCTGGGACAGCTCGCCGAGATCAAGCTGGACGCCTACCCTTATGAGAACTTCAGCGGCAAGATTATGAAGATCGCGCCCAAGGCAACCACCATCAGCAATGCCAAGGTCTTCCCCGTTCAGATCAGCATCAACGCCGCCGGACAGAAGGCTAAACCCGGCATGACAGCAGCACTCAGCATCCAAGGCGAAAGCCGCGAGAACGTAATTATTATCCCGATTGGAGCGGTTTTTGCAGATGAAATGAATCAAGATGTCGTCTATCTCGTGCCAAAGAAGGACGATGATAATGACGATACAGAGCCTATCTCAACGCCTATCCGCCTGGGAGCAAACGACTTTCAGATGGTGGAAGTCATCTCAGGACTCGCCGAAGGAGATCAGATCATGCTCTCCGAACCCGGCAAACAGAAATCAATGCAATTTATGATGTATTAAACGCGGAGCTTTTAATTAGAATATGATAGAAATACGAAACTTAAGCAGGTCTTTCGGGGATCTGCGCGCCGTGGATAATATCAGCCTGGATATCTATAGCGGCAAGATCACCGGCTTTCTGGGGCCAAACGGCGCCGGTAAGACCACGACCATGAAGATGATGGTGGGCTATTTGCAGCCCAATAACGGCAATATCTTCATCGACGGGAAAGATGTGTTTGCCGATCCCATCGCCAATGCGCGCAAGATAGGCTATCTGCCTGAACACAATGCGCTTTACGATGAAATGTATGTCTTCGAAGCCTTGCGCTATTATGCAGACCTACGCAAGATGAGCTCAGAAGACTTTACTCAAAGACAAGAGTTTGTCGTCAATAGCTGTGGTCTGCAAGATGTTAACACTCAAAAGATTGGCACGCTATCGAAGGGCTACCGTCAGAGAGTGGGCATCGCTCAAGCCATCCTGCATGATCCCGAAATCCTGATCTTAGACGAGCCCACCAGCGGCTTAGACCCTAACCAAATCATTGAAATACGAGAGCTTATCAAAGAGCTCGGCAAAGAAAAGACCGTCATCCTTTCCTCTCACATCATGCAAGAAGTGCAGGCCGTGTGCGATAGAGTGGTGATCATAAACAAAGGCAAGATCGCCGTGGATGACGACATTGAAAACCTATCCAAGTATCTCAGCGATAAAGAGATGCTCGTGCTGGAGATAGAAGGAGAAGATATAGACCTCACAGACTTTTACACAGCCAATCCTTCTGCAGTGCCCGTGCTCGAAGAGAAGACAGCCGATGGAATGAAGCTTGAGATACAGCAATCGCCTGATGAGTGCCTGCGTCGCGAGCTTGCCCGCTTTATCGCACAAAGAGGCTGGATCTTGACCTCCTTATTCGTGCAAAAGGTGAGCCTCGAAGAGATCTTCCACGATCTTACCAGGAAGGCAACAGACATCCACAGCGATGATGAAGACATGCCTGAAGATGAACACACAGACCCGGAATCCACCGACAAAGACACGCTTGAAGGTGAAGACACAGATTCAGAACTGATTGAAGAAGAAGACTATGAGCCCGTCGAGCTCGAAGAAATAGAAGAGGCAGAGATGCCCGACGAAGGAGAGGATTCATGAGAACCATACTCACCATTGCCTTCAAAGAATTTCAGCTTGCGATGCGCTCGATCTCGTCCTACATAGTTTACATCCTCTTCCTAATCGTCGGCGGCGCAGCATATTCCACCGTGGTTTTCAAGATAGGCGACGCGGGACTAAGAAGCTATTACGAGATACTCCACGCGCTTTTTGTGCTCTTCATCCCCGCGCTCACCATGGGCAGCATCGCCCGCGAGCAACACAGCGGCACAATGGAGATACTCTTCACCATGCCAATCCGCCTCATACACATCGTTTGGGGCAAGATATTGGCAGCGTTCTTGCAGCTTCTTACACTGCTTTCCTTCACCGCAATCTTCTACGCGGTAATAGCAGTAATGGGAGTGAATTTCGACCACGGCGCAAACCTCTTAGGCTTTGTTGGTATGCTACTTGCGGGGCTTTGCTACATCAGCATCGGCATATTTGCCAGCAGTTTACACGAGAATCAGATACAAGCATTTGTGATCGCGCTTGTGATCTCCGGCTTTTTCTTTGCCATGAGATACGTGATATTACTGATGCCCCTTTCCATGGTTCGCTACCTGCAATTCTTTAGTTTTGATCACCATCTGGCGAGCTTCTTGCGCGGAGTTTTAGACCTGCGCGATGTGCTCTTCTTCCTCGCTTTCAGCCTGATCTTCTCCTTCTTGGCAGAATTCAGATTGCAAGCCCAAAACCTCTTACAGGAGCGTTAGATGATGAACAAAAAGCTCGGAAACATCAGCGGACTGGCATTAAAGATAGGCATTGCACTGCTCATCTTGCTCATCAGTACTTTGGTGACGCTGCGTTGGGATCTCTCGAAAGACCGCGCCTACAGCCTCAACAAAAACAGCAAGGAACTCATGCGTTCTCTGGACGATGTGATGCTGGTCAAGATCATCAGCTCCAAGGAACTACCCGTTGAACTCAACAACCTCAATCGCTACACGGCAGATCTCTTACGCGAATACCAGCTCTCCAGCCGCGGGAAACTCCGCTTTGAATATGTTAAACCGTCCACCCAAGACGAACTATATAGCCTCGCGCGCAGCAGCGGCCTCCGCAGGGTTCGCTTCCAGGGCTATGAGGGCGATCAGATGACCCTGAAAGAAGTGATCTTCGGCGTCGTATTTGAATATCAAGGCCGCATTGAGAGCTTTGATCTCATACCGCGAATCGAGCCGCGCCTCGAATATGAAATGACCCTGCGCATGCAATCTCTGATCCAAAAGAGCATGCCCAAAGTCCTCGCATTTGCCGACACCACATACTATTACCAAAGAAAGGAAACCTTCGCCCGCTCGCTACAGATGAACTACATCTTGGACATGATAGACCTCAAAGATCCTCTGCCCGATGCCGACGCACTGCTCTTTAACGGCGTGGTGACCGACCTCGAAACAGAGCAACTCTATCAGCTGGATCAGTTCCTCATGCGCGGCGGCAAACTCATCTTTTTACAAGACAAAACTCACACGGACGGACACACCTTATCGCCCATACAGAGCAATATCTTCGACCTTTTGGAGCACTACGGCTTCGAGCTGAGTGACGACATCGCCCTGGACATCAATTGCGACCAACAATCCGTAGGAGTGGGAACTTATCTATATTATCCCATGTATCCGATTCTCAAAGGCAGCGCGCACCCTGTAAGCCGCGGCCTTCACAACATCATCTTCTATCTGGCAAACGGGATTAGATTCACCCGCCCGGATATGGTGGAATTTCAGCCGATTCTCACCAGCAGCGAGTTCTCAGACGTCATGCCCGCGCCTACTTATCAGGTGAGCCAAGAGATGTTCACCGGTGCAGATCCCATGAACTATACCATGGGTCCGATAGTCCTCGCCGCCGAAACGAAGGGTGAATTTGAAAGCTTCTTTGCGCACAACGACTCGCTTTCCACGCGCCCAGGCTTCATCGCGAAGTCTCCCAAGACCAAGGTCATCCTCTTTGGCGATAAAGAATTAGTGATGGATTCAGACAAGAAAGAATTCGCAGAGCGCGGAAATATCGTCCTAAACGCCATAGATTATAGCATCGGCAGGGATTCGATGATGAAGATCCGCAATCGCCACCTCTCCACGCCCGTGCTGAGCACCCGCTATTTCGTTCAAAAGAACTTCTCGATTTGGCGAGATTTGAACAAGACAGAACAGTTCGTAAAGACCTCTGTGAAGGTGATTTTCACCCTTTTACCCTCGATAATACTCGTCTTGATTGCGCTTTTTATTGCCTTCAAACGAAAGATAAAACTCAGGATCATGACAGATGAAAAAGAATAGACTTATCTTGCTTATTATCCTCTTGATACTCATGGGGATATACATATTTCTAACCCTCAGAAAGCCGCAGGAGAAAGAAACCAGCTTGATAAAGCTAAATCCCGATCGCATTGACATGATTGAGATTTGGGATGAATATGACGGCGTGAAGCTGGTTAAGTCCAGTGCCGGCTGGGAGATACACGGTGATATGGTCTGGGACGCAGACAGTCTTACCGTGGATAGCTTTTTCGCCGATGTGATAGCCGCTAAATACCCCCTCAGCCCTGTCAGCACCAGCCTCGAAGGGATAAAGCGCTACTCCTTGGAAGAGCACGAAGCCCTACACGTCCGCATCTCTGCCGGCAAAGAAAGCACATACATGCTGTTTAGCAATCTGGGCAAGGCTTGGGACTACTTCCGCTTTGCCGATGAAAACGAAATATATCAGATCAAAGGCAAGGTTTATTCCGTATATTTCCCCGAGATGGCGCGCTGGCGAAATCCGCTCATCCTGCGCATCATGGAAGAAGAACTTGAGAGCATAAAGGTTAGCTATCTACTTAATGATTATACGCTTACCCAAGACTCATCCGGCTGGAAATTCAAGGACGCCGAACGGGAATTCGATGTATTTTTCAACAACTATGCGCTCTCCAAGATCATCAGCATTCTGCAAAATTTCAGCAGCTATATCCTTGATACAGACCAAAATGAGGAGATGATCAGGAGGTTTGACGAGCCGCTTGCGACCGTGTGGATCAATACCACGGATAATAAGACCACCAAGATCAGCTTTGCCCGCTTCGATGACGACACGAGCATGATGGTTAAAGACGACGATTTCAGCATTATACATCATGTTTCTCACAATACGATAAACCGCTTTACCAGAGCCCCTCAGGCCTTTATGGACGTCCCTGCCTTCTGATAAATATGAGCAAACACGTGCATATAATCGGCGGCGGACTCTCCGGATGTGAAGCCGCTTTACAGCTCTCGGAAATGGGCTGGAAAGTAAGCCTTTATGAGATGAGACCTAATGTGCAAACCCCTGCACACCAAAGCGATACTCTGGCTGAGCTCGTTTGCAGTAATAGCCTCAAATCCTTCAGACACGACACCGGTGCAGGACTCTTGAAAGCAGAGCTCGAACTCCTCGGCTGCAAGCTTTTAGAGATAGCCAAAGAGCACAGCGTGCCCGCCGGACAAGCCCTCGCCGTGGATAGAGAACTCTTCGCAAACGCCGTTCAGGAGCGCATTTTAATGGATGAAAACATCCGCCTTTTTCGAGAGGAAATCACGGAAATCCCACAGGGCAAGTGCATCATTGCAACGGGGCCGCTCACCTCTGACAAATTGATGGCAAGTCTCGCACAGCTTTTAGGCGAAAATCACCTCTTTTTCTTTGATGCAATCGCTCCCATCATCGATACCGATTCCATTGATTTCAATAAGGTTTACGCCAAGACGCGCTATGATAAAGGCGAGGCGGATTACCTGAATTGTGCGTTCACAAAAGATGAATATTTGGCATTTGTGGAGGCACTTTTGGAAGGCGAAAAGCATGAAGCTCGCGAGTTTGAAAACGAATTCTTCAAGGAAGTAAACTTCTCATTTTACGAGAATTGCATCCCCATCGAAGAGCTCGCCAAGCGTGGCGTTGACACCCTTCGCCATGGCGTTATGCGCCCCATGGGTTTAGAAGCGCCCGGCAGCGATGAAAAGCCCTATGCCGTGATCCAATTGCGCGCCGAAAACAATGATAAAACCGCCTACAACCTCGTGGGCTGCCAAACCATGCTTCGCTATCCCGAACAGCGTCGCATCTTTCGCCTCATCCCCGGGCTGGAAAACGCTGACTTCCTGCGCTTTGGCTCCATCCATCGTAATAGCTATCTCAATGCGCCGATGATACTAAATCCCGATCTCTCGTTGATAGCAAACAGCGAGGTCTATATTGCCGGTCAACTCATTGGCGTGGAAGGATATATGGAGAGCATTGCCTCGGGAATGTTAGTCGCGCAGATCATCGCCGGAAAGATCAAAGTACTGCCGCCGGAGACCATGCTGGGTCAGCTCTGGCGCAAGCTCATCGAAGTCCCGCAAAAGAAACGCTTTAGCCCTATCAATGCGAACTTTGGCATACTTCCCGCCGGCGATAAAAGAGTGCGCGATAAGAAGCAAAAACGCCTGCTTTTGGCGGAGCGTTCGCTGGATTCTTTGAAGACTTATTTAGAGCAAAAGAACTGATCTTTTTCCCTCTTTTTTTGCATAAAATAGCGCCATCACCCCACCCACTGACACAACATATTCCTAAGCTACTGCTTCCCTATAGGATACAGCTCAGTTTCCGCTTATGATATGGTCATGGCGATGAGCATATCATGACCACATCATGACCAGAATCCAATAAGGAAGCCATGGAAAAGAGCCAAAATAAAGAGGAAATTAATCCAAATATCTGCCTAAAATTCTCTGATATCCCTCGCGCAATCTTTCCTTGAATCCCGGTTCTTCGTGGTCCCTTAATGCCTCTTGCGTCTTTTTTTCGCCCCACTCCCAATACTCGCGCGCCCTTTTAAGATCAGTGAAACCCAGCTCCGGATGGTGGGCGTCGATCACGATATCCGGCTCATATTGAACGATTGCATGCAGCGCCATACTGCCCTGATTTTGCATGAGCGCTTTGAGAAAGACGCTGATTCTATCCTCTTTATGCTTGGTTTTCACATCTTTTTCGCGATAAAATTCCGCCTCATCGGCAACGGGCGGGAGCACGTTCACCGCGATGGTAATCTCACCCTTTTGACTCTCGGCAAACGCCAAGGGCAAGGGATGAGAAACGCCGCCATCGACAAGGAAATAGTCCCCTAATTCATGAGGCGCAAAGATCAGCGGGAGCGAGCTCGAGGCGCGCATGGCATCAGCAAAAAAGCCGCTATCAAAGAGCACAGTGGTCTTGCGACTGAGATCATAGGATACTGCAGTAAAAGGAATTGCGCCTTGTTCAATACGCTTGCCATCAGTCCAATCTTCAAAAAGCCGAAGCAAAGCCCTTCCGTCGAAAATCCCGCTGCGGCGAAAGTCTAAATTACGCGGATTAAAAAGCTCGAATATGCTCACATCTTCCGCCAGAGCCGGCAATTCCTCGGCAGGCACGCCCGAAGCATATACGCCACCGACGATTGCGCCCATGGAGGTGCCGATAATGGAAGTGATTTCAAAGTGTTTTTCCAGCTCGCGGATCACGCCGATATGCGCCAATCCATAAGCCGAACCTCCGCCGAGAACCAATCTCGCTTGCTTCATCTAACTTCTCCTATTTCACATATTTATGATATATACGATAGTTGTTAAAAACCACGAGGGCAAAGACAAGATTTGCCACGGATAAGACGATATTGATGGTAAAAAGATCGTTGCCGGCATAAAATCCCATCAGGGGGATGAGAATGCCCAAGAGCACGGCTTTAAAGATCACCACGCCGCGAAAACAGCCGAGCCGCTTGAAAACAAAGCGCGCAATGGGATTCTTTTCGCGATAGTAGTGATTTGGATACATCACGATATAGGTGGAATGTGCGTCCAAGATATTCAGCAGGATGAACGCCGCTAAGTAGCTCCAAAATAAGGTGCTTGAATGTAGTATATTCTCTAAAGCAATCATAATCTATTTCTTCTATCTTTCATTTTTTGCCACGCTAAACTGAGGTGAAAAGATGGCAAGCACTATTTCTTACGCAGAAAAATTCCAAATAATACTTTACAAGATATAGCAAGTTCAATAAAGTGGGATGCAGGGGAATTGCGGCAGCGAAGACCGACTATTTGACTCTTTTGAAGACAAGCAGCCTGCGGCGGATATCCCCTTATGAATTTTAAAAAAATAAATAATATAAAGGATAAAACATGGACAAGAAGTGGATTTCACCACCCGTTCTTGAAGTGGAGGAAAAAGAGGCGATAAAACATTTGAGCGAAGAGCTCAAGGTCAGCGAACTCATCGCTGAATTGCTCTATCGGCGCGAACTTAGAACCGTCGAAGAGATAGAAAAGTTCTTTAATCCGAACTTAAAAGACCTGCTCGACCCCTTCCTTTTTAAGGAAATGAAGGTCGCAGTCGAGCGGATTTTGCGTGCGATTGATAATAAGGAACTCATTACCATTTATGGCGATTACGACGTGGATGGCACGACGGCGACGGCGCTTTTGTATCTCGGACTCAAGCGCATCGGTGCTCATATCGATTATTACATCCCGCATAGGATGATTGACGGTTATGGGCTGTCTGCTAGCTGTTTGCAACAGATCAAAGAAAAAGGCTGCAAACTCATTGTGACAGTGGATTGCGGCGTGAATGCCTTAGAGGAAATCGAGGCCGTGCGCGAGGCGGGCATGGAGATCATTATCACGGATCACCACAATCCCAAAGATGAACTGCCGCCTGCACTTGCGACGATCAACCCCAAGATTCCCGATTGCGGCTATCCCTTTCATCATCTCGCCGGAGTGGGCGTGGCATACAAGCTGCTGATGGCTATCTATCAGACTTTAGGCATAGATAGCATGGAAAATACGCTGAAATATATGGATCTCGTGGCGGTTGGCACGATCGCGGATATCGTACCCCTCGTGGGTGAAAACCGCGTCTTTGCCTCCATCGGTTTGCAGCATCTCATCGAGAAGAAGAATCTGGGGCTAAATGCACTCATTCAGCTCTGTGGATTGGATCAGAAAACCTTGAATACCACAGACATAGTCTTCGGAATCGCCCCGCGGATAAACGCTGCGGGAAGGATGGGAAGCGCTGATGTGGCGGTGGATTTGCTCATCTCTACAAATGAAGAAAAGAGCCATGAATATGCCGAAATGATCGAGCATGACAACTCTTTGCGCCAAATGGAGGATCAAAAGACCCTGCACGAGGCCTGTGAAATCATAGAAAAGAAATACAAGAACATTGCCCAAACTCCTTGCATGGTAGTCTCTTCGGATGATTGGCATCAGGGCGTGATCGGCATCGTGGCATCAAAGCTCGTGGAGAAATACTACCGTCCGGTGATTATGATCTCTTTTAAAGATGGCTTCGGCAGCGGTTCGGGACGCTCGGTAGCAGACTTCGATCTCTTTGCGGCGCTGCAACATATAGAACACAACCTGCACAGTTTCGGCGGTCATAAATATGCTGTCGGGCTTACCATCTACGAAGAATATTTGGATAGATTTGAGAACGAGCTTGCGCGCTATGTGGCTGATAACCTGCAACTTGGGCAGATTCATCCACCGCTGGACTTGGATTATGAGATCGAGCTTTATGACATCACGGAGTTCCTCTTGGATGGGATAGAGCGTTTTGCGCCCTTCGGACCGGGAAACTCGCGCCCGACTTTCTTTACGCGGGAGGTGACAGTGGCAAATTATCCCTATAACGTGGGACGTAACCACCTCAAACTAAAAGTTCTAAAAGATGGAATCACTCTGGATATGATTGGCTACAATCTCGGCGAATATGTGAATGTTCTCAAGAAAAATAGCGTCATAGACATAGCTTATACCTTGGAATATAATTACTTTGGCAACAAACCCAGCATTCAGGGAAAACTCAAAGACCTGAAAATATCAGGAGTTAAACAATGATGAAAAGACTAATATTACCCCTGTTTTTGATCTGCGTAATGCTTTGCAGTTTCGGATGTTCCGCATCCAAAAAGTCCCCGCCTTTGGATATCGAAGCCTTCACGCTTTTTGATACCAAAACCTTTGATGAGCCCGTGCAAAAAGCTCACTATCATAGCCCCACGAAGAGCATATTTGCACACGAAGAAAAGACACACCGCATACTTATCTTCAAGGAAGGTAAGCAGATAAATGCCATTGGTGGACTGGGCTCCCAGAGCTCAAACTTTCAGAAATTGGAAGATATCACCATGGGGCGTGATGGTAGCATCTATGCGCTGGATGGCGGCTCTCGCGAGGTGAAGCGCTTTAATCCCGATGGAAAATACATGGGTTTGATGAAATTAGAATATGTTCAGCAGCCCAAAAAGCTCGCCTTGGGCAGGGAAGACAATCTATTTATTTATGACGGTGCTGCCGGCGAAATCGTGGTTATTGATCTTTTAGATGGCAGTGAACTCTATCGCTTCGGCAAGTTTCAGCTTGAAAATGTGGATAAACTCTATGCCGGGCGGGACTTCCTCATCGCTTATGACACTGCGCGCGATACGAGCGCCATGTTTTCCGCTTTGGGGCAATTCATCTCCGAAGATAGCGGACAGATCGTCTATGATGATTATAACAATGCAATTAGCCTTTCCAGTGAGGCGTTGGTGAGCAAGATGAGCGCTGCGTGGCTGCCAATGGGCGGAAAGCCGGGATTTGTGACCATTCACAATAACATCCTGGCAATAGTTGTGGATAATCAAGTGAGGCTGCTGAAGATAGACTATGCTCCGGTTTATTAAAAACTACTATCTTGTATTTATCTCGGCGCTGATACTCAGCCTTTCACGCCTGCCGCTATATCTCGGCTGGGCTGTCTTTTCGGCGTTTTTCCCGCTTTTGTGGTGGATAAACGGACGGAAGCGTAAGGCGGGTGAGACGATTATCGCTGCACTGATCTTTTGCCTCGTGCAGATAGTGCTGGTTTTCTATTGGATCGGTTCTGTGACATGGCCGGGATTGATCGGGATTTGGCTGCTCTTTTCTCTTTATTATTGGGTGGTCTTTCTCGCGCTTAATCGCATCTGGCATCATGCGCCAAAGCTGCGCTACATCGGCTTTATCAGCCTTTTCATAAGTTTTGAATTCTTGCAGAACTTTGGTGAGATGCGCTTCCCGTGGTGGAATATCGGCTATTCTTTGGCGGATTTTGAGCTGCTCCTGCAAGCGCTGGATATAGGCGGACTCAGTCTTCTGGCATTTCTGATACTCACAATCAATTATCTCATTTGGCTGATCTCGCAGAGCCCTACGAGAAAGGTGCGTATCACCTTCATCAGTATAGGCTTTGTAATCCTTTTCATCTGGCAGGGATATGGTGCGCATCGCTTGATTAAACTGCCGATGATTCAGAAAGGGGACAAGATCGCCGTGATGCAGCCCTCCATTCCTCAGGTGGAAAAGTGGGATGAAGTGCAGTATCGGCGCATAATTGCAGTCTATGATTCCCTCAGCGCGGATGCCGCGAAAAAGGGCATGGATCTGCTGATCTATCCCGAGGCGGCTATCCCGGATTATATCATGCTCAATCCCTCTGCCCGAGCGGATGTGCAGAGTATTAGTATGAGGCACGGTCTCGATATATTTTGTGGCTTTCCTCATGCCGAAAGTGCGCCGGATGGTCATCATGAGCCATATTATTATTACAACGCCGCGTCGCTGATTAGCGCCAATGGTGAGATCGCGCCGCTATTCTTCAAAAATATCCTCGTGCCCGTGGGTGAGAGAATGCTCTGGCTGGATTATTTCCCCTTCCTGTGGAAGCTTCAGTTTGGACAGGCGAACTGGGAATTTGGCGAAACTATCCCGCGCTATACTCTTAATGGCAATGGCTTTGCGCCTTCCATCTGCTATGAGCTGGCTTTTCCTAATTTCATGATGAAATCGAATTTGAAAGATCAGAGCGGCGGCTTTTCTAAGGCAGATTATCACGTCAATCTCACGAACGACGCATGGTTTGGAACGTCCTATGGACCTTGGTTACATGGAGTTATGACCAAATATCGTGCCATAGAATCGCGCGTGCAGATCTATCGCAGTGCAAATACGGGCATCTCGATGATTGTGGATCCCGGCGGCAAAGTGCTAAGCAAAAGCCCGCTTTTCGCCGTGGAAAACATCACTGCTCCGCTCTATATATGCCCGCTGATCCCGCTCTATGCGCGCATCCCGCACTATCCCTTCATCTTTGTTTTAATCTCAATTATCACCATTATTTTCAGCCTCACCCGCAGGGAGAAGAGCCATGAGTAAACACTATTATACCATCGGGGAGGTGAGCAACCTCCTGGATCTAAAGCCTCATGTTATAAGATATTGGGAGAAGGAAATCCCCGCTATTCGCCCTAAGAGATCCGGCAGGGATAGACGCTATACTTTGGAGCAGATCGAGACGCTGAAGATCATCAAAGACCTGCTCTATAACCAGCGCTTTACCATAAAAGGCGCGAAACAAAAACTGAAAGGCGATCGCAGTATATTAGAAGAAGCCCGCCAAGAAGCCGTGGCGAAACAGAAGCTCAAAGTAGATGCAGCACTGCCGGCTATCGCCCGAGATATCAGTCAGATAAGAGAGAGCTTGCTCAAAATCAAACGTGAATGTAAAAAACTATCAGGAAATAAATAATGAACTTTCAAGACATCATACTCAGCTTACAAAAGTATTGGGCGAAAGAGGGTTGCGACCTCGTTCAGCCCTATGACATGGAGATGGGCGCGGGAACATTTCACCCTGCTACATTCTTCGGCGCATTGGGAGAAAAGCCCACTCGCGTGGCATATCCGCAGGCATCACGTCGCCCCAAAGACGGACGTTATGGCGAAAATCCCAATCGTTTGGGACATTATTACCAATTTCAGGTGATCCTAAAGCCTTGCCCGGATGACATCCAAAGCCTTTATTTAAAGAGCCTTGAAGCCATCGGCATCGAGATTGAAAAGCATGACGTGCGCTTCGTGGAAGACGACTGGGAAAGCCCTACTTTAGGCGCATGGGGACTGGGCTGGGAGGTCTGGCTGGACGGCATGGAAATCTCGCAATTTACCTACTTTCAGCAAGTTGGCAGCGTAGAGACCTTCCCTATCTCCGTGGAACTTACCTATGGTTTGGAACGCCTCGCCATGTATATCCAAGATGTGGAAGACTATCGCCAGCTAAGATATAGCCCAAATAGCACTTATAAAGATCACTTCTATGAAAAGGAAGTGCAGTTCTCTAAATATAGCTTTGAATATGCAGATACTGCCCTGCTTTTTGAGCTCTTTGCGCGCTATGAAGCCGAGTGCATTCGCTTGGCAGAGAAAGGCTTGGTGTATCCTGCATACGACATGCTGCTAAAGGGATCGCATAGCTTCAATCTCTTGGATGCACGTGGCGTGATCAGCGTCACAGAGCGTGCTGCTTACATCGGCAAGATCCGCAATCTCGCCAAGCTTTGCGCCACTCAATACATGCAAAATCAAGAAGGAGAAAAGGATGAAGAATAGATATAAATGGCTGATAACCCACTTAGAACCCGTGCGCGAAAGCATCTTGCAGATCTTCGCCTATAAGGATATCTTTCAAGAATCAAAAGCCATCGTAATCATGGAAAACCATGAAGAAGACAAGCTCTTGGAACTCAGCTCATTAGGCAGATATACGCGCAAGAAAGACATCGCCTTTCCGCTGATCGTCTCGCGTAATTTTGTGCTCCAATCCCTGGACTCATATCCCTTGGAATTCATCGATATCATCAGCTCCAAAGGTGAAAACATTATATTAAATGAGAACCTGCTCAGCACCCTGAGCTTTGATAGAGAAGACGTCAGATTGCAGATGGAACGCGAGTTTAAGAGCAAATGGCTACACACGCGACAGCTCTTTTTGGAAAGCAAGCAAAAGCCGAAAGAACTAAGCCGCTTGCTCAGATTCTCGATATCCTCGCTCGTGCCCGCTCTCAAAGGCTTCTTCTTCCTCAGCGGTCAGCCCTATCCGCAGGATATAAACAGCTTCTTTGAGCACGCCGCACTAATCGCAAAAGCCGATCTCGGAGTGTTTCTAAACTGGCAAAGTCTGAAGGAAGCAGAACTTGCAGATGTGACGAGATACCTCAGCATCCTGCAAAAACTCAGCGATATCATGGAAGATTATCCCCTATAATAAGGAAAAACTATGATACAAAGCACATTCCATTTTGCAAATCAACAGAGTCCTGTTCTCGCTACTGCCATACATAACGGACACCTAATGCCCGAGATGCTAATGAAATATACTCAGATCGTTGCAGAGGAGCGCTATCGCGAGGAAGATCCCTTCACCGGCACGATTGCACAGCTCTTTGAAAATAACATCGTTCTTGAGACCAGTCGCTTTGCGGTAGATCTCAACCGCATCAGAGAGAAGTCCGTCTATCTCAAACCGGAGGACGCTTGGGGCTTAGAGGTGCGCAATGCCGAGCTTCCACAAAACCTGCAAAGCGCGCTATATCATGCTTATGACTCTTGGTATAAGGTGCTGGATTCGCAGATTAATCGCCTCTTAGAGATTCATCCTTTCCTGGTGGTTTTCGACGTGCACAGCTACAACCATCGCCGAGGCGGAGCTCATGCTGCACCGGATAGTCAAAGAGACAACCCTGATATCATCTTAGGGCGCAGCAATATGCCTCATCAGTATCATGCTCTCGTGCAGAAACTTGCCGACACCCTGAACGGTAAGATGGTAAGAAACATAAGCTTAGACGTGCGTTGCGATGTGAAGTTTCCCGGCGGGAACTTTCCCAGACACCTCCATCGTAATTTCAATGGGCGCTTGATCGCGATCGCCGTGGAATTCAAGAAGATCTTCATGGACGAGCATTCGCATGAAGTCTATCCTGCCTTTTTCAAGGAGCTGAAAGAGCTGTTTCACGCCGAAGCCATGTCTTGGACGCAGGATGTGCTCCTAAAAGAAAAGTTGTAGCCTATAAGAAAAGCTTGGATATTCATTGACAAAATCTGTCTGACAGATAAATGTCGCATAGGAATTGGATGCAATTCACAGAAGTATTTGTGGCGAAATAATAGACACATTCTCGCCTGAAATAAACACCAAAATCATAATTCATTATGGGGATGGAACATGAACAGTCAAAAGACCTTAGCCCTTATCGTCGCACTTTTTATACTCTTTTTAATGCCGGGATTATTGATCTCAAAGATGATTAATCCTCCCAAAATAATCAATGAAACCATCTTAATATCTCTCAACGAAGTCATGGCATCAAACGGCTCTGCAATTGCCGATGATGACGGTGAATACAATGATTGGATAGAAATTCATAATTATGGTGAAGACGCTGTTGACCTCGAAGGATACGGTCTTTCAGACAAAGAAAGCGACCCTTTCAGGTGGGTCTTTCCCGCTGTCAGCATAGAGCCCGGCGAATATATGCTCATCTGGGCATCCGGCAAAGACAGGCTGGATCCCGATGCACCGCTGCACACGAATTTCAGCATCAAAGCCGAGGGTGAAGAGGTCTTGCTCACCCATCACTCGGGGACGCAGATTGACTTCATGGAGCCCACTCCCATGGCTCCAAACATCTCTTACGGCAGATATCCCAATGGTACGGGCGCATGGTTTTTCTATGATGAAAGTACGCCCGGCGAGCCAAACCCGGAGCCTGTTTTGTTCGAGCTGCTCAGTCCCCCGGAATTCTCTCATGACGGCGGATTCTATAGCGAAGGCTTTGACCTCGTGCTCAGCCATTCCGATCCCGAAGTGAGCATCATCTACACGCTTGACGGCTCCGAGCCCGATATCATGAACCTCGAGGGCACGAGCTACCAATATAAGAACTCATACCCCTATCATGTGGGCGATCCTTTGGGCGAGTTCCTGACAGCCTCATACCAGTCTTTGGCTTATGAAGAAGGCGGCTCAATCCCGCTTAGCGACCGCAGCAATGAAGATAACTACCTGAGCATGTTCTCCTCAACAGTTGCCTTAGAAGCTAACTATTTGCCATCCTTGCCCATCAGGAAAGCGACCATGGTAAGAGCAAAGGCCTATGCATCGGATGGAAGCATGAGCCACTCTGTGAGCCACAGCTACTTCATCTTTCCCGAGGCACGCCAAAGCTATGCGCTACCCGTGGTTAGCATAGGCACCGGCGAGAACAACCTCTTTGATTATTATGACGGCATCTACACCGCAGGAGTGGATTATGACGAATATTGGAAAGAAAACCCCGACGAAGACTACTATCAATTTGACCCCTCAAACTGGCATAGGAGAGGCTCTGAATGGGAATATCTCGCGTCTTTCGAGTTCTTTGACTATGATCAGCCTTATGCTACGCTACGCCAAAATATAGGGCTTAGGCTCAATGGCGGCGCCTCACGCTCGCTACCGGGAAAAAGCCTGAGACTCTATGCCAAAAACGATCCCGAGAAGTTCTCATTTGACCATAAGTTCTTCCCTGATAGAGAGGACGACAGCTTCAAGAGACTGCTCATGCGCAACGGTGGTCAAAGCTGGGGTAGATCTCTGATGCACGACGGCGCAGTTCAGGCAATTTGCTCAGGACTCAATTTCCACACCCAGGCATATCAGCCCGCAGTATTGTATCTGAATTCCGAATTTTGGGGCATATTCAACATCCGCGAGAGATTTGATAAGTATCTCATAGAGCGCAACTTCGGCATCGATCCCGACAATGTGGACTATCTTGAAGATCAGGCGGAAGTAAAGGAAGGCGACGACACACATTTCATTGCGCTGATCGACTATTTGATTTCCAACGACATGACCGATCCCGCTAATTATCAGTATGTTATGACCCAGATAGATGTGGATAGCTTCATCGACTACGCCATCGCGCAGGTCTTTACTTCAAACTATGACTGGCCGATCAAAAACATCAGGTTCTTTAGGAATAGAACCGACGCCTACGATCCCGACGCACCCCACTATTTAGACGGACGCTGGCGCTGGATGATGCACGATATGGACCTCACATTTAGAGAAGCCGAACTCGCCGAAAGAAACAGCCTGCAAGAGCTTTATGACACATCAAACAGCTATTTCAGTATGATATTCAGAGCGCTCTTGCCCACTGATGAATTCCGGGAACAGTTCTACAGCCGCTTCTTAGACCTCATGGTATTTCACTTCTCCGAGGCGCGCATGTTGGACATCATCAACACCAAGGCCGATGAGATCGAAAGCATAGTGCTGGAACACGGCAAAAGATGGAGGCTGCCCACCTCGCTAAATGATTGGAACACATACATCATCTGGATGCGCGACTTTGCCGCACTCAGGGGAGAAACTGCCCGCACACAGCTGAAAGATTTCTTTGATCTCGACGAAGAATTCACTCTGACTTTGGATTGCAACCACGCAAGCGCCGCAAAGATAGGACTGAACAGCGTTACTTTAGACGGTTTAAACGAGACAAGCATCAGATATCCCCTACCCGCTAAATACTTTGTAGGCATGCCCATAGAGCTTTTTGCCGAAGCAAATCCCGGCTATATTTTCAGCCACTGGGAAGGCGATGTCAGGAGTTCAAACCCCAATATCACCATCCATCCCGATGGAGATATCACACTCAAAGCCGTATATATCGTAGATCCGCAGGCACATTCCGATCTCGTTCACTACTGGCACTTTAACGACCTCCCCAGCGGTGATTTGACAGAGGTTGCCAGCGACTTTTCCATCGGCGAACAAGGCATGATCACCTATCCCGGCGATGGCGACGGATATATGGACAGAAGGACTCACAGAGCGGCAGACCCCGTATCAAATCTCAACCTGCAAATGGACGTAGAACCTGATCAGGGAGCGGTTTTGAGAGTGCGCAATCCTTCCGATACCAGAGAGCTGCTGATCACAACGCCCAGCACGGGATTTGACAATATCACCATCGCTTTTGCCACGGCAAGAACGAGCAACGGCGCTCAAAACCAAGAGTTTTACTACTCCACAGATGCAGGAGACAACTGGACTTTTGTGCGCGATTACGACATCATAGAGATCCCCGAATGGGAGCTGCAACGCTTTGATCTCACGGGTGATAGCGCGGTTAATAACAACCCCGACCTCATGCTAAAGATACTCTTCACCGGAGACTCCGCCGCCAATGATTCCGGCAACAACCGCTTCGACAACTTCAGCGTATATGCGATGAAGCAAGCCCCGGAAATTGCTCTTCTTGAAGATCATTTAGACTTTGGCGACGTGCGCATCGGCAACACAATGATGAAGAGTTTCAGCGTTAAAAACGAGTCAGACTTTGCGGTGCAGACCATTATCAGCGCGCCGGAAGGCTTCTTGATTACGCCCTCTGAAGGTGTGGAACCCGAAGCCCTTTCCAGCATTGAATATGAGTTTGAAGCGCTTTCCACCACCTCTTTCGACATATATTTCACCCCCACGAAAGAAGGTAGCTACAACAGCGAACTCAAGATTTATTACCATGCTTTGGGCGATGAGCTCACCCTTGCACTGAGCGCAGCCGGAACGCAGCCCGATAAGAACAAGCTTCTCGGCGCATTCCCAAATCCTTACGCAGATAATACGAACATAATTTATGAGATCAACCAAGAAGGCAAGGTGGAACTGGGTATATACAACATCAAAGGCCAACTCGTTAGAAAGCAAAGCTTTACTCACGATTCAAAAGGACGCTTCAGCTGGAGATTTGACGCTAAAGACCAGCATTCTCGCAGCCTCGGCAGCGGCGTATATATCCTCAGGATGAAATTCGGCAAATACATCGCCACCAAGAAAATGACCATAGTAAAATAAGAATACACAGCACCATTTTCCTGCCTATATTTGAACAATTATTCACTTTATAGGCAGGAAAGTGCTTTTTTTGTTGACAGAACTACCTATAAGCGGCATATTCGCACCCATGACCTAAAGTTATGGAGGTAAAGATGATAACTATACGTGAAATCTGGCATTGCTCGATTTGTGGCAATACAGTAGAAGCGGTATTTGGTGGTAAAGGCAAATTGGTTTGTTGCAACGAACTGATGGAGCTTTTGGAAGAAAACACCGAAGAAGCCGCGTATGAAAAGCATATCCCTGTAGTCCATGATATGGGCGACTTCATTAAAGTAGAAGTCGGTTCAGAGCATCATCCAATGATCGACAAACACTACATCGCATTCATTGAAGTATTGACCAAAGACAAAGTCTGCCGTCATGAATTCAAACCCGGCGACACTCCTGTAGCCGAGTTCCCCGTTAAAATGGCTGACGTTATAGGCGTCCGTGAATACTGCAATCTGCACGGATTGTGGAAAGCTTAAACATCTTTATTAATAGGAGGAAAACAGATGTCTTTTAAAGATACAAAAACTGCTGAAAACCTCATGAAGTCCTTCGCAGGCGAAAGCCAAGCAAAAATGCGTTATGAATATGCCGCAAAGACCGCTAAGAAAGAAGGATATGAGCAAATCTCGAACATATTTATGGAAACCGCGTTGAACGAAAAAGAACACGCTAAAGTCTTTTTCCGCCACATGCTCAAGAACGGAATCGAAGCTGAGATGATCACCATCAATGCCGACTATCCCGTTGGCTGGACTGAAGGTGAAGGCGCAACCCTTAAAAACCTGCAATTTGCAGCAGAAGGCGAGAACGAGGAATGGACAGAGCTCTATCCCACTTTTGCCGACATCGCTGAAGAAGAAGGCTTTAAGGATATTGCAACCTCTTTCAGAATTATCGCCAAAGTAGAGAAAGAGCACGAAAAGCGCTTCCGTAAGCTATATGATAACGTCAAAAACATGTCCGTCTTTAAAAAAGAAGGAAAGGTATTCTGGAAATGTCTGAATTGCGGATATATCCATGAAGGTGAAAAAGCTCCGAATGTTTGCCCAGCATGCGACCATCCTCAGAGCTATTTTGAAGTTCACATAGAAACATATTAAAAACTTAAAAAGGAGCTATCATGCAGAAATTTGTATGCATTGCCTGCGGCTGGATATATGACCCGGCTGAAAATGATAATGTCCCCTTCGAAAAGCTTCCGGAAGACTTTGTTTGCCCGGAATGCGGCGTTGGGAAAGACATGTTTGAACCCGTAGAATAAACCAACAAGTTGAGCCGGGGAGGACAAGTTTCTCCCCGGTCTTTTTTCTAAACTAATATCACATAAAGAGGGATTATGACCACTGCCGAATTCAACGAAATCCTGGACTTTGCCATTGCCCGCGAGGAAGAAGCAATAGCTTTCTACCGCGATCTGCAAAGTAAAACCAAGTTTACCTCGATAAAGGAAATGCTCAAAGAGCTGGAACTTATGGAGATGAGCCACATCGTCGCCATCGAAGGAATACGCAAGAAAGGCACTCAGCTCTGTGAAACATGCGAAATAGAAAACCTTAAAATCTCGGATTATATGGTGCACGAACCGGTAGATGAAGAGCTGACATATCAGAATATTCTGTTGCGTGCAATGAAGCGCGAAGAGCAATCTTACAAGCTCTATATCGAGATGAGCAAACGCTTTAGCGATCCTGAAATATCCAACCTTTTCAAGAGATTGGCACACGACGAGGCAAAACACAAGAACCACTTTGAAAAGCTTTACGACGACTTTCTGAGCGAAGGCAATTGATTCTCGCGTTAGACACTTCCCAAAGCTTTGGCTCCATCGCTTTGCAAGAGAGGCAGAGCCTTGTCTATAGCGCATATTTCGACATCCGCATCACTCACAGCGAGACCTTGATGCCGACAATCGACGAGGCATTCAGGCTTTGCGGATACCGCCCGAACGACCTCAGCGGCATCGTGCTGAGCATAGGCCCCGGCTCGTTCACGGGATTGCGCATAGGGCTTTCCACAGCCAAAGGCATGGCTTTTGCGCTGGATATTCCCGTGTTCACATTTGACTCGCTGATCCTGGGCGCAAGCTCGCTGATAGGCTTTGAAAGGGATATATTCGTATCGCTTGACGCTCGCATGAAGGAGCTCTATATCGCCAAATATTCACCGGATTTGACCGAGCTTTCAGCCCCAAAAGCCGTGAGTCCACAGGACTTGTTAGATTATGATCTAAAAGACTGCATCATCACCGGCAGCGGCGCAAAGCTCATGAAGCCCGTAATGGAAGAAGCAGGAATCACGCTGAACTACGCCGATGAAGCCATGTTTTTCCCCAAGGCAGAGCATCTTCTCTGGCTTTACAACAACAAGGACACAAAAGAGCATAAGGGCATAGCTCTGATGGACTTAGCCCCGCTATACATCAGAGAAAGCACAGCACAGATCAGGGCACGCCAAAAGAAGAAATAAGCTTTTTTAACACGAAACCACAAATAAATACCACAGGCGGAAGCTGCGACTTCAAGAAAGCAGCCACAGCTTCGCCTAATGGCATTCACACACCTTTGCCATTTAATTTCACAAATAACACGACTATACACTTATAAAAGAACTATAGAGGACTTGCTACTTGTATTAACTCGACACGAGGATGTGTCGAATCCAACTTGGTGAGCAGCACCCTCTACTTTTATATAGGAGCCCAAAAGTGAATTTTGCGGCCAAAAAACGAAACTATTTTCAAATTGAGAAATAGTCAGTTTTTAAGACAGCAGTTAAAGCTATGAACAGCCGTGCGTTCTGAAGATGAAAGAAAAGCAAAGATTTTTTAGAGTCAGAAAATGTTATGTAAACTTGTGGCTGATTATGCTGTCGCGGGCGGTGTTTGGGGCTGCAACATCTTGTTGCCGCATGCACGCAAGTGCATACAGATTCAGTAGAAAGCTTCGCTTTCTTAGGCAACAAGATGTTGCCTACCCTATATTTTAAGCACAAAAAAAGACCTCCGCAAATAGCGATAAAGCAATTTCGCAGAGGTCTTATATTTATATTATCTGAATATATACATCAGCAAAGGCAGAGAAAACAGCGCGATAATCATGGATATACTCACCATGGTCGCCGCAAACTCCTTATCGAGATCTTCCATATCGGCAAAAATCAGAGTGTTAAAGCCAATGGGTAAGGAAGCTCCAACTATCACAACTGTAGATGTAAGTCCTTCCAAACCAAAGAGAAGTGATATCCCCCAGCCCACGAAGAGCCCCAAGACCATGCGGATAAAGATTGCTATAAAAGCCTTACCCAGATTTTGCAACTTAGGCTCGAAATACAGCCCCAAAGACACCATCACCACAGGAACCGTGGGCGAGCCGATGAGAGAAAGAAAATCCTCTGCAACCGGCGGGATGATGTATCCGCTGAACTTGATAATAAAAGCAATCGCCATTGCATAAAGCGGCGGAAGCATGAGAAATTTCTTCCATTCTATCTTACTTTTATCTTCCTTACCGCCATATTTAATGGCATTATAATAGCTGAAAGTAAAGATCATGAATGAATTACCAAAGTCGAATAGCGAAGCTCGTGCCAGCCCCTCTGCTCCATAAATCGCTTGAAAAAAAGGCAGAGCGTAGGCAGAATTCATGATCATCACACCGATGAGAAAGCTCCCAAAGGTGCGTTTCGGCATCTTCAAAAACACATTTGCCAGATGCCCCAAACCATACATCACCATCACGATCAGCATCGCCAAAAGCGGGATGAGAAGCATGTTTAATTGTAAATCTACATTATAAATAGCCTGAATTGCCAATGCCGGCAAACTCACGCTGAGAACAAATTTAAGTAGTATCGGCGCATCATCTTTCGAGAGAAACTTCACCTTTTTAGTGAATATCCCAAAAAAGAACGCCGCGATAAGTGGTATCGTCTTTTCGATAAAGGGATTCATATTTGCTATTTCTTGCCCGTCCCAGGCCTAAAACTATGATATAGCAGGCTAAACAGGTTGTCTAACTCCTTGTTATGATTCTTTTGTAAACCGGTTTTGGGCTCCTTCACACTCTCGAAAACGGAGTGTTTTTCCAAGGCATCCCTGAGTTCCCATTTGTGTCGATAGTTCCTTCCTTCAAGTGTTTTTATTACTGCCAATTGTTCATCGTTAAAACTATGTATATAACCGCTTTCCTGCAGCTTTTCCAGCGATACTTCTAAGGGGAAAAGCTCTGATATCGCAATGATTTTCACTATGCTTTCACGATTTAGCTCTTCTTGGGTTTTAAGTTCGCCATAGATCTCCCGCTCCGAAGTAAATTCTCGTCCATTCACCGGCGAGAGCAATGAGATATCACAGATGTCATCTGCAATGCGCGTAACTGTCATCCTATCAAATACATAGTGCGTCTCTTGTTGCACCTTTTGTTCAAATACATTTTGCATGATAAAAAGCATGATAAAGCTCATGAGCGCCGCCAGGATGGGCGCGATGATCCACGTGAGCGCCAGCTTCCCGAGGATGTCGTAGCGGATATTTCTGCCGCCCTTAGCAAGCCCTATGCCCACGATAGCCCCCACTATCACATGAGTGGAGGAAACCGAGACCAGCGGAAAGGTGGGTAAACCAAGGCGTAAGAGAAGGTTGTGCAGCCCTCGCGAGGCAAAGAAAAAGAGCACTAAAGATTCCGCAAAGATAGCGATCAGCGCCGTCACCGGAGAGAGGCGAAAGATATCCTTCCCCACGGTTTTCATCACCTTGTGTGAATATGTATAAATACCTATGACCACAGAGATTGCGCCCAAGAGATAAAGCTGTTGCGTGCCCTTGAAAGTATATATTCCGGCTATAGAAATATCCTTGAAAGGCGAGACAGGAATATAGACGCCCACTATGCTCGCCATATTGTTTGCACCCAGTGCATAAGCCCCGAAAGCGCCTACTGCCACAATGAGATAGCGCACAAAAAGATCTTGCCTCAAGAGATGAACTTTACTTCTATTTATGATTGGCCGCACGAGGTGGAAGAGCAAAAAGGCAATCACCGCCGAAAGCAAGAAAGCAAAGACCCAGGACGAGGCAATGGTCACCACAGACTGGGGATCTAACAGCCTATTTGTAAAGAGACTCCAGCCTATGATTGCTCCCACGATAGTCTGGTTTATAGAGACGGGAATGCCGCTGCGAACCATGCTCGTGATGGAAAGAGCCGCCGCCAAAGACACCGTGAAAGCTCCACCGAGAGCATCCACCGAGCCCAGCTCGCCCAAGGTATCCGAGGCTCCGCTCCCTTCCAAAACCGCGCCCAGCGTGACAAAGATCGCCGCTATCAAAGCCGCATTTTTGAACTTTATCATCTTGGTCTCGACCGCGGCGCCGAAGATATTCCCCGTATTGTTTGCGCCCAGCGACCAGCCGAGATAGAGCCCGCTAAGCAAGTATATGAAAAACATGGTATTTAGAGCTGCCTTTTGATGGCGAAAATAGCGAGCTGATCGCAGACATTCTGAGCATCATCCGAGATCTGCTCTATATGCAGCGCAAAATCTCGCAGCTGACACTGTTTCGAGAGATGGATATCCAATCCAAAGATCTGGCGGCGCAGCTTTTCACCGATGTGATCTGCTTCGCGCTCAAAGAAATAGACTTTGTGAATGTGATTGTTCACCGCAGCGAGATCGCGGAAGAAAGAGCGCACGGCATAGACCAGCTGCTCCACCGCCGCAACCGAGGCGCGCGTGGTCTGTAGCCAAAGGTCGTTGAGCATGGGATCAATCCCCGGCATCTCGATGGAAAATTGCACCAAAGTATCTTTGATATTGTCGATAATCTCGTCTGTGCTTTCCAATATTGCCAGCACATCTCCTCTGTTTTCAGGGATTAAGGTGCGTTCATACAAAAAGCGTTCTATGCTTATGCGCAGATCGTCTGCCCTGTGTTCAAATTCACGAATCTGGCTAAGACGCTCTTCAAATTGCTCGATGCGCCCATTGATATAGTCTTCGATCGCCATCTGGAATGTCATCGCTGCATCGCTGACCACATCCAGGAAGGAGTCGATCTGGGATTCTACAAATCTCGTTGTTTTAAGTAATAGTGCCATGGCTTTCTCTTAATTATTTTCTTTTAGGGCAGTATGTTTGCTTTAAGATTTCTGTCAAGACTTATGCCCGCAATTTCAAGCTTTCCCCATGGCTTCCCTATTGGGTTCTCGTGATGATATGGTCATGATGTGGTCATCGCCATGAGCATATCTCCGCGATATAATAGGCTGAATCCAATAGGCAAGCCATTGCAAGTGATGCACATAGCTCTCTTCAAGAGGTGTTATAGTCAGCTACATCACCTCTTTTTGCATCACAAAATGAATAAGCTCATTTTGATTTTGAATAATTCACACAAATAACTTGACAGTATCTCAGAAAAAATAATAATCGGACGTAGAGAATTGAAACAATTGTAGTTAAGCAAACAAACAAAATAAACAAGCATACAAACCGAGGTGTCCAATGAGAAAGATTACTTTGATTCTTATGATTTTGAGCATAGCTTTTTTGGTGCCAGCCATCAGCTATGCAAAAAATGCCCAACACACGGCTCGGATATATCCGCCCGTTAAAGAAGGATGGCGTCTGACCGATAGCGCAGTCTCTGTTTCGCCTTTACAAGATGATTCCTGGAAATACGACTACAGATTTACCTATGAATACTCATCTGATTTCCCCCAAAAGCCCAATAGGATAAACTATCAATTATTTGACTATCAAGGTAAGTGGGGCTGGGGCACAAACAAAAGCTATTTCATCACTTACGATAGCGAAGGAAGGCTTTTGCATATGGATGCAGAAGGCTTTCCTGATAAATACAATCAGTGTTATTACGACGATGATGGCAGACTGATACAAATGGATAATTCATGGTATTATGGACTTAACACTTTGACTGTAACGTATAACGAGGGCGAAATTTGGGTGCAAGGCGATGGCCAAAACGAATTCAAAATTACAGTGAATGAGAATTGGGAAATAACATCCAAAAAGTGGTTTGCACTCGATTATTTTGACGAGTGGGAAGAGCAATATACCGAAGAATTTCAATACCATCCACAAAATAATAGCAGCTTTAGAGAGTTTCAAGATTGGCTGGCATATCTCTTGGCTAATATGCATCTCAAAATACAGCAAAATGATTCGGAAGTGCCGGGACTCTGCACGCAAAAACTGAGAGGTCGTTATGATGACGATAATTTTGTGCTTGGCACCAAAACCATTTGGGATTACGACGATGCACTAAAGACGATAGATAGTAAAATCTATCAATGGACGGATGTTGATTGGGAGTTGACCCATGAAACTGAATATGAATACGACGCCGAAGACTTACTCTCGCTGGAAACACACAAACACAATTTTTATGGCACCGCTGAGATGCTTCCCTTCCGAAAGATTGAGCATAACTATGAAACTTATGTATCTATTGAGGATGAAATAGAGAGCCCTGCTGTAGCTCTTGAGATTAGCCTGTGGCCTATGCCATTTCGTGAGAATGTGAATATCCGCATTGATAGTAAAGATCTGCAGCAAACGAGCCTCGAAGTATATAACCTCAAAGGTCAGCTGATTTGTAAACCTTACACCATGGGCAATAATCAGATCACCTGGGATGGAAAAGATGCACAAGGCAGAGATCTGCCCAATGGAGTATATTTCCTGAAAGCTATTTCAGGCAAAGATGTTGCTACCAAGAAGATGATCAAGCTGAGATAATATTTCTGCGGATCTAAGGATTTAGAGAAAGCTCAGCACTGCTCGCAGTGCTGAGCTTTATTTTGTTCTTGTCGGTAAACATATTCCGGACAAAGAAAAAGACCGCAAGAGAAGTAGGTCTTGCGGTCTGTTGCGTGCACTAAGGAGGTTACACTTATTTTCTTGGGCTCGCTTGTCTAAACGTGCGTTTACTATCTCTTAATTGTCTCATACCTGTATTTCTATCTCCACGCCTGCTGCGATCAGAGTAGCCGGAGCCATCTCTATATCTATAGCCTCCACCCCATTGACCCATGCTGCGAAATCCTTGATTTCCCCAAGCGCTATGCATGGGATATCTTGCCAGGAAGCTTTCTTTTTGCTCGGTGCTAAGATCTTTGATCATGGCGCTAAGCATGTCTATACGTGCATTTTTGAGTTCGAGATCCTTATCTGTGATCTGTTTATTGAGCTTCTTTGCGTTCTTAAAATCTTGGTTTTTTATGGCTGTGGTGAGATCCACATTCAGGTTTTTTATCTGAGCAGAGATGGTATTTCTCTGTTTATCGTATGCGGTTCTCGCATTTGTGATATTATCAATCTGTTTCTGAGTGAGATTCAGATCTTCTCTCCATCTCATCATGGGATGGGTGGGAGCTTCTTTTGCTTCTTGCAGCTCGCTGGTCTGGGCTAGGAGGCCTACTACGACGAGTGCGAGCATCAGGACGACTGTCATTGTCTTCTTCATTTTTATTTCTCCTGTCTTGGCGACGGTTTATCATTTCTGTTCTGCGTTTCATGTGATCAGCCCGTGATTGGAAGTATGTTTGCGCTTCATCGGGCGTCATTTGTTTACGAATTTCTACGAGGTTTTCTCCCAAGGATTGCTCCAAATCGCTTTGGGCAACGAGGGAGGAATCGATAATAGAGAGAATTCTTTCCTCATCCAGTGCTTGTTTTGCGAGTTCTTCCATGAGCATGAGCTTGTAATTTTCAAAATCACTGCGCAGCTGATTTATCTGGGGATCATGTCTCATATCACTCACATGAGTGGGTAGTTCGGTGCGCTGTCGCGTGCGCGGTATTCTCTTTTCCGCTTTTGAAATTCGCAGATGAAGCCACAGGAGGCTGCCTGTGAAGGCGAGATTAAATGCCAAAGAGATGCCAAGTAGTACTAAAATCCATCGTTTACTCATCATAAACCTCCCAGATGCTGTTATCGCCAAAACTGAGCTGCAGATAGGCTTCTTCTTCGATCTGAGCGTAGTCTGAGTTATCAGTATAGGCTTTTTTGCCCAGCCCCGCGCCTGCAAACATGCTGAAGAAAATCATCAGCGAAAAGGCTGCATAGGCAAGGCTTACGCGCCATGTGCTTTGACGCTGGGCTTTTTTGGGAAGGTTGTTCATGATGCGATGGTGCAACCACGCGGGATACTCCACATCCTGGATGGCAGTCAGATTCTCGGTAAGGAGGGCTGTCTGCCGGTGAATTTCCTTGCAGGAGGAACATTTCATCAGATGCTCGTCCAGCTTTGAGACAAGCTTGGCGCTCAGCTCACCATCGAGCTTGAGGCTGATATAGCGTTCTGCTGTTTTGCATCTCATTGTTCTCTCCTTATTTTTCTTAACCGACATTGGGTTCTATTCATGATACTCCCCCTTAGTTCTTTTCCTGCAAAACTTTTTTGCGAAGTATGCGTTTTGCTCTAACGAGCAGGGATTCAACGGCTTTAACGCTGATCCCGAGGCTTTCTGCCATCTCTTTATAAGACATTTTTTCATAGTATTGAAGGTGAATCACCGAGGCGAGGCGGGGTGGGAGATTGGCAATCTCTTCATGTAATTGGGAATAATCTGCTTTTTCTTCCTCCTGAGGAGCCTTGGTGATCTGAGCCATAACAGTAGGATCTATATCCACATAGCGGGATTTCTGTTTGAGGAAAGTCATGGCTTTGTTGTGCGCAACTCGATATACGTAAGCCAGCGCTGTCTTCTCTCTTATCGTTTCAAACTTCTCGTAAACGGAGATAAAAGTTAGCTGCACGAGGTCCATCGCATCCTGCTCGTTCTTGGCTATGCCTAAGAGATAGCGGTAGATGCGTTTCTCGTGTGCGCGGAGGAATTCCTCAAAATGTTCCTTATCCATAGATTGACTTCTAAAAAAAGCGGGGATTTTCGTCAAGCTTTCTGACGGTTTTTCATAGATATTTGTCATAAAATGCATTTCATGCTTGACGATAATTAGCCGAGTCAAAAAATGCGGGCATGGGAAAGAATCATAAAAACCGAAGCATTGCCTTTGTTGCACGGCGCTATCTTGCGGGGAAAAGCCGCATGGGGATCAGTCGTGCCCATCTCTTGACCTTGGGCGGAATCGCGCTCGGAGTGATGGCGCTCATCGTGGTGAGTTCGGTGATGAACGGTTTTCGTGAAGACATCCAAAAGCGGATTATGGGAACGCTCTCGGAGATTCGCCTTTCTGTCTTTGAAGGCAAGCCGCTGGAAGATTATCAGGCTCTTGTGGAAAAGATAAATGAGGCAGGATATGCCGCTTCGCCGGTGGTGCGCCAAGAGCTGCTGGTTAGAGGCGATGATGGGACTGCGCCTGCGATTGCCTTTGGGATAGATGGAAAAACGCACGCTCAGGTGAGCTCTGTCTTGCTTCCCGATAGGCTGAACGATAATATTCAGGGCATAATTGCCGGCGAGCTGGATCCGGTCAGGTTCGAGGAAGGCGGAATCATTCTCGGAGCGGGAATCGCTGCGGATATGGGAGCTTTCATAGGCGATGAAATCTTGCTCATTTCGCCGATATTTAATATTCCATCCCCTTTTGGAATGCTGCCGCACCTGCATACACTCAAGGTTCAAGCCATCTTCAGCGCGGGCATGCCGGAATATGATCAGAACTATATTTTCATCCCTCTCGGTGTGGCGCAAAGCTTTGCGGGATATAGCTCTGAGATAGATTATTTAGAGATCAAAAGCGGAAATGGCATATATAGTAAAAAGCATATGAAGAAGCTTTCGGCGATGTTTGAGGGCTATAAACTTGAGGACTGGGGGGACTTTGACGCCAGCCTCTATGGTGCGATCCGTTTCGAGAAATATCTGATGTTTGTCATCCTCCTGTTTATGTTTATCATTGCGGGATTCAATCTCACGGGCTCGCTGCTTAAGATCATCACGCAAAAGAAGCCGGAACTGGGGCTGCTAAAGGCTTTGGGATATAGAGAGCGGGATCTGAGACAACTATTTATGATGCAGGCTATGATGCTATGCACCTTGGGAATCGCGCTGGGGCTCATCCTCGGCAGTCTCATGCTTTTCATCCAAGCTAAGACGGGATTGGTCAAGCTGGAAGACTTCATCATCCTGCCGGTTAAGGTGCAATTCAGCGACTATTTCTTGGTGATCGCGGTCTCGTATCTGCTTACTTGGCTGAGTATTCTCTTGCCTCTAAAACAGCTCAGCGACATCGATGCGGTGAAGCTTATCCGCAAAAACGCTTAAAAGGAGCGCACAGTGGAAAACAATCAAAGCGATATATTTGAACTCTCGGAAGTGCAGGATAAAAAAGTCCCTCTGGCGGAGCGGCTGCGCCCAAAGAATTTAGACGAACTGCGAGGGCAGGAAAATCTGATCTCGCCGCAATCACTGCTAAGTCGCATGATCTCTGAGGATAACTATCACAGTTTCATCCTTTGGGGACCTCCCGGCAGCGGTAAGACAACCATCGCGCGCATCATTCAAAGTCATTCTGAGCAACGCTTTATTCAGTTCAGTGCGGTGCTTTCCGGCATTGCGGATGTGAAGAACGTGATGAAAGATGCGGAGTATAATCATAGGATGACGGGGCAGCCCAGCCTGCTCTTTATCGATGAAATCCATCGCTTTAATAAGTCTCAGCAGGATGCTTTTCTGCCTTTTGTGGAAAGCGGTGCTGTGATCTTGATAGGCGCGACTACGGAGAATCCTTCCTTTGAGGTAATTCCTGCCCTGCTTTCGCGCTGTCATGTTTTCGTTCTTGAAGCTTTGCCGGAGGAGGAGATAGCTCAGATTTTAGTCCGCGGATTTGAGGAGCTTGAGCTTGTTCAAAATGAGGAAGTGATAGGCTGGATGGCGCATAATAGCGGTGGGGACGCACGTCGCGCACTCAATGAATTGGAGCTGATCAGTCCATTTTTGAAAGAAAATCCTGAGCCGGATATTCAGGATCTTGCCAATGCGCTGGCAAAAAAGACTATGTTTTATGATAAAAATCGGGAGGAGCACTTCAATCTCATTTCGGCGCTGCATAAGTCCATGCGCGGAAGCGATCCGCAGGCTGCGCTGTATTGGCTGGCAAGGATGCTAGAAGCGGGGGAAGATCCGCGCTATATCGTGCGGCGCATGATCCGTTTTGCCAGTGAGGACATTGGTCTTGCAGATCCTGAGGCCATCACTCAGGCGCTGGCTGCAAAAGATGCGCTGCTCTTTATCGGCATGCCCGAAGCCGCAACGGCATTGGCTCAGGCGGCGGTGTATCTCTCAACTGCGCCGAAGAGTAATTCCTTGTATAAAGCCTATGGCGAAGCGGCAAAAGATGCGCGGAAGACAAGTCATCACGGTGTTCCGCTGCATATTCGCAATGCGCCGACCTCGCTGATGAAGGATCTGGATTATGGCAAAAACTATGTTTACGATCATGATGCCGAGCATAACTATCACTATCAGAGGTATTTCCCGGATAAATTGCCGGAGAAAGATTACTATCAGCCCGGCGAATATGGCTTTGAAAAAGAGATAGCCAAGCGGCTGACGTGGTGGGAAAAGCTGAGAAAAAAGGAAGACTGAGCGAAGTTTTTATTCGCGTGATCCCCCCCCTCTTTCAGTGGACATATAATCCGCTTTTATCGCTACAAGTTTACATAACATTTTCTGACTCAAAAAAATCTTCAACTTTTTATCATCATCGGAAGGTATGGGTGATCATGGCTTTAAGTACAATTCTAAAAACTGACTATTTCTCATTTTGAAAATAGTTTCGTTTTTTGGCCACAAAATTCACTTTTGGGCTCCTATATAAAAGTAGAGGGTGTCGTTCACCAAAAAAGAAAATTGGAGATTCACGGCTTTCTTCCTGATCAATCAGAGCTTTGTTTCTTCGTTCAAGAATCGCTGGTGTAAGCGGCATTTCTCTATAGTTCTTTTATAAGTGTATAGTCGTGTTATTTTGTGAAATTAAAAGGCGAAATATTGTGGGTGCCTTGAGGCGGAATTGTGGCTGCTTTTTCTGCCCAAAAAAAGAGATTAAAACACTCTGCGGGAGCTCAATAAGCCGGATTCTGTGCTCCCCCAAAAGAGGGAGTGATGTCTATTCCTCTACGCCAAAACTCGCGCTTTGGCTTTAGCTGCCTACCCGGAAGTGGCGTGGGCGCGCCATTGCTTCCCTATTTGGCATTGCACCGGATAAGGCATTCCTGGCTGCCACTGTCACCAATGGCACCGGTGGTCTCTTACACCACCATTTCACCCTTACGCTCTTGTTTAGAGAACGCGGTTTGTTTCTGTGGAGCTAAGCTCTGCATTGCTGCAGCTTCCCGTTAGGAAGTATCCTTGCCCAAGGTGTCCGGACTTTCCTCCCTGCCCGAAGGCACAGCAGACATCTTTTACTCCCGCAGACTAATCTCTTTGAGACCACATAATTATACCCTGTGGATTCTGTCTATAAGTATTTGAGCATCTCTTCGCCGACAACGCCTGCATAGAGCTCGATGAAGGGCTTGACGGGGCTGATATTGATCTTTGGAAAAAAGACCTGCTCGATCTGGAAGAAGCCCACGGAAGACTCCATCTCTACCTCGATGCGGATAGGTCTTTCTTTGCCCTTGATGATCTTCACCTTGTTGATCGCCGAGGCGGAAGTGCGGTGAATATCGCCCACGCGAACCTTGTCCGAGAGCAAAACCGAGATTCTGGCGCGGCCTTTCTCCATGTCGCTGCCGTCGCCGATCAGCACCAGTCCTGCTTCCAAGGAGTGTATCTTGTAGGTCGCCATGTGCCCGAATATTCCCTCAATGGCGATGGACTTGATCGCGGCTTTGATCTCATATTCATGTTCTTCGTGAATCGCATCTACAACGCGGTCTATGAAAGGACGCGCAAGTTCGATGCTGATGAGTTCATGCCCGTCGCGCGCTATGCTCATACCCAGATCGTGGAGCAATGCGGCAAGGATCACGCCCGTTAGCGAATCGTCCGCCGTGCCTACTCCTTCCTTTTCCAGGTTCATCTTGATGCCGGCATCGTTGAGCAGCTTGAACATGCGGATGGCGTTGATGGTAGCCATGCGAGTGTGCACCGGGCCGTGATCGTTGAAACCCAGTCTTTTGATGGATACTATATTGGCATATTCTTGCAGGGCTTGCAGTTCGTGATCTGCAAAGATGAGCTCTGCGGCTGCCTTTGCTTTGGGCGAAAGCATTCTGAGTATGCGCCTTTCTAATTGTTGCTGTTTAACTGATTTCTTCATTCTTGTTTCCTTAGGTATGTAAAAATGTGGTTTATAACTCCTTTTCTGCCAGAGTGATGATCTCATCCGGCAAGCCCAAGATGCGGGCAATCTTTAGTGCATCCAAGGGCGGAGATTTGCTCTCGTCCAGCTTTACCAATGAATAGTCCATGGCGTCCGAGAGTAGCTTGAGCCTGTGTTTGAGGTCTTCTGTTTCCAGCGGAGCGATAGCTTTATCAATGCCTTTTATCTGATATTGCGGGATGCCTTTCTTCAGCGCGGGAGCCGTGAAATGGGTAGCGGCAATGGTGCTGTGTTCGCTCTTGCTGAGATACTCAATTACTGCTGTGGCAAGTGCTTCGCCTTCGCGCGGGTTTGTTCCTTTGCCAAATTCATCAAGTAGATAGAGTCCGCGGCCTTTTGAGCTTAGCGCGCGTCCGAAAGCCACAACTTCTATGCCGAAAGAGGAGAGGTTTTCCTCTGCCGCACAGTGATTGTAATAAACGTAATCATAGATGGGCATGGTCGCTTTTTGTGCCGGAAGCGGGATTCCCAGCTTTATCATGACCGCAAATTGTCCCAGCGCCATGAGTATCGTGCTTTTGCCGCCCATATTTGGTCCCGTGATGAGATTCACTCCAAGATCGAAAGTCATGTCTAAGCTTTGAAACTTTCGCTTGTTCTCTTTCAAGTTCAGTTCTGTTTCTAAGTTGCGCGCCGCCTTGAATTCCATCTTTTCAGCAATCTGTGGGATGCAACAATCGTGCAAGAGCGCAAAACGCGCCAGAGCGTAATCATAGCCGAGCTCGCAGGTCTCGTCATAAGCCTTTTGAAGCAGCGGATAAAAGCCGTCCACAGCCTCGGAAAGCTCTTCTAAGATGCGCTCTTCCTCTTGCTCCAAGAGTTCATTGAGTCGGGCAATCCTTTCCTTAAGTTCTCGCGCTTTTGGCGAATCAGCGAGGATGAAGCTGAGGTTTGCGATGTTCTCTCTATGTAGTGCAAAATAGCCGCTGCTTTGTATCTTTTGGATGAGATCGCCTTGTGAGCGTGGCAGAACAAACTCCTCTTTGAGACTGTCCATGCCGAGCTTTTCCTTTGCTTCACTTAGGAAGCTGTGTCGCTCGTGTTTCAGAGAGTGCGCAAGAAGCACCTTTTCATCCACAAAGCCTTGCAAATCCTTGCTGTATGCAGGCGAGATGCTGAAAGAAGGCGCCTTGATGTCATCGGGATCCAAGAGCGAAAAGAGCTCGCCGAGATCGGGTAAATCATAGAACTCCAGCGAAGACTCCGCCGCGTGTTTCCTGAGAATCTCATAGTGATAGACAAAGTTCTTCAGCTCGAAAAGCTGGGAAAGACCGAGACGCGCAGCTCTATATGCAGAAGGACGCAATTCATTGATATATGAAAGGATGGACTCCCATCTGTCATGTTTATCGGAAGCTAAGAGCTGCATAAACCTGCCGCGACGTTGATAGGCAAAGAGTATTTCCTCTCTATCCATGCTTTGCCTGTAAAGCTTGTGCTTCATCGCCGAACTCAAAAAAGCGGCGGGCAGCTTGATCTCATCAAATATCTTATTCAGCCCCAAGTTCTCATACTGTTTTTTCATTTGCTTCCTTCCTTATATCTTCAGGTTTTGGCGCGGTCTATCGCCTTGTGAGCCGTATTTTATGCACGGGGTTGCTCACATACTTTCACTCGTGCAATGCTTTTATCAGAGCATGAGATTGTCAATAATTTTCTGTTTTAATGTCTAAAATACACAAATTTAGAAATAATACTTGACAAAATAAAGCCTGAGCGTTAGTTATCTTTTATAGTCTATACTCATTAAAATACATGGCATTGCAATGTGAACCTCTTGTTTGGAAAGAGCGAGCGCAAAGCAAATTTGGTCTTTATCATTTCGAAATCAAACGAAAAGATAGTAGCAAACAAATCAACAAATCACACAAAACAAAGAGGTTTACCATGAAAAAAGCAATTATTATCATTTTAGGTGTTTTCTTGCCTATCTTCCTTATCGGCAGTGTGCTTGGAAATACACGCCCAAATTTGATTAAGATGGACACAAACATTTTGCGCAACTTAAGCCATGCGCCCTCACAAATGATTCAGCAAGAATGGATTTCATATCTCAATAGCTGGCATAATGAAGTTAAGATAACTTTCGAGTATAGCAGGATAGATATTGAAGTCCCACAGATCGACCACATGGTCTATTTTGAATATCACGATGGAGAGTGGCTCGAAATGTTCAGAGCTTATGCAGATTATAATGCTCATGGCTATATCACTCACCTATACGCTCAAATGGAAATAGCACCGGGCGAATACATGAACATCGTAGAAATAAATGTCGAATATAATTCTCAAAATCATCTCACCACCTTTGAAGGATATCAAATGGGAGATGATGGGCTTGAGCTGAATTATACCATAGACATACAGTACAACAACTGGCTGTCAAGGGAAGTTTAATTTGTACCAGTTTCGGAAGTTTAAAATGTACCACTTCATTCAACTTTGCTGAGAATCTGACAGCTTTTTGGAGCGTAGCGGAAAAGAGCTGTCAGGGAACTTTTCGCTC